>ENA-OQBJ01000433-OQBJ01000433.1-human-gut-metagenome-genome-assembly--contig:-NODE-433-length-22301-cov-1.419500_pt1 | contig 22301 bp, 32 predicted proteins | sample MGYA00242743_ERZ504545 | MGnify/ENA primary metagenome ERZ504545 (study PRJEB26092, sample SAMD00036252) | human gut metagenome | host: Homo sapiens | study: EMG produced TPA metagenomics assembly of...
CTCCCCTGAACTTTCATGTCCATAATTGAGATATTCCGAAAAATAGATGATTTGATCATAATCATGAAAATCAAAAACATCTTCTAATTGATTGTTCTCATAATGTTTGGTATATACGGTGATTTTATTCTTACGAGAGTTCTTTACACCTGTATGACCAAAAATAAAAACTGCTTGATTAGGAAACGTTTTCAAATGAAATCGTTTGTTAATCCAGCAGTATTACCAAGTATCAAAATATTCATAAACTTCTCCCCACTTTTAAGAGTGTCCCCTTAACTACACTCTCTACCCATTCTAATCATTAGTCTCAAGTATCTCCCAATAATCTCAAGACCACAATGTAATGCCTTTCTTAAGAAAGCTCTTTGAAAGTTATGACCTCCTCCCCAATGAGTGAGCACGTAACTCTCATCTGAATCTCTTTCGAAGATTCTTAAAGATTTTAAAAATATAAGAAAGAACAAGATCATTCTAAATAAACATTAACGTAAATTAATATTATTAAAGAATAGATTAAATTGACTAACTAAATATCTTGTTATGTTCGATTAGCTTCCCCAAGAAATCACAAACTAACCAGATCACTTTAGATTATCTAACACCTGTTAAACCTTATTTAAAGGTATTTCTTCTTACTCTATCAATCTAAAATGACTCTAGTTTTATAATTACATCGTCACTCTTATTATAGCAATTTATTCTTATTTTTCAACTCCTTTCAAAGGTTTTCACCAAAAGAATTTATCTATAGCTAGTAGTTTTTATCCTTAATTCACTCAATTCCATTGGCTTTACAAGTTGTTTAAAGTCAGAAAATTCATATTATTTATTTTCAAAACAAAAAAACAGAATTCAAAAAAATTAAATTCTGTTGCTTTGATATTATTAAATTGAAAGTAATATTAAATCTTTTTAAGCTTCTACAGCTGCTTTGAGGGCATCTACCTTGTCCAATTTTTCCCATGGAAGATCAACGTCCGTACGTCCCATGTGACCATAGGCCGCTGTTTGACGATAGATAGGACGTTTAAGATCAAGCATTTGAATGATACCTGCCGGACGCAAGTCAAAGAGATCGCGGACAGCAGCTTCAAGTTTGCTTTCAGCAACTGTCGCCGTTCCGAAGGTATCAACACGGACAGACACAGGGTTAGCAACACCGATAGCATAAGCCAATTGTACTTCTGCTTTCTTAGCAAGACCAGCAGCTACGATGTTTTTGGCAATGTAGCGAGCTGCATATGAAGCTGAACGGTCAACCTTAGTGGCATCCTTACCTGAGAAGGCACCACCACCGTGTCTTGAGTAGCCACCATAAGTATCAACAATGATCTTACGACCAGTCAAACCAGAGTCCCCTTGAGGTCCTCCGATAACAAAACGACCTGTTGGGTTGATAAAGAACTTAGTCTCATCATCCAAGTATTCGGCTGGAATAACTGCCTTAATGACTTTTTCAATGACATCTTGACGAATTTGGTCGTTAGTCGCTTCAGGATCGTGTTGCGTTGAGATAACGACTGTATCAACACGTACTGGTTGGTCATTCTCATCATACTCAACGGTAACCTGAGATTTAGCATCTGGACGAAGGTATGAAATCTCACCAGATTTACGCAAATCTGCCAATTTTTTAACCAATTTATGTGAAAGGCTAACTGGAAGTGGCATAAACTCTGGAGTTTCGTCAATAGCAAAACCAAACATCAAACCTTGGTCACCAGCTCCGATAAGATCAAGTGGGTCTTGATCACCAGTTCCACGAACTTCAAGTGCTTCATTGACACCTTGAGCAATATCTGGTGATTGTTCAATCAATGATGGGTGAACCCTACAGATTCTGCCGCAAAGCCGTATTCTGCATTGTTATAACCAATTTCAGCGATAGTATCACGAACCACACGGTTAATGTCCACATAAGCTGTTGTAGAAACTTCACCGAAAACATGGACAGAACCAGTGTAGACAGCTGTTTCTGCTGCAACGTGTGCATCTGGATCCTCTGCTAAAATCGCATCAAGAATGGCATCTGAAATTTGGTCTGCAATTTTATCTGGATGCCCCTCAGATACTGATTCAGACGTGAAAAGTTTACGTTCTGACATATAAAATGTCCCCCTTTTAATATGAAAAATAAGTATTAGATTAGCACGGATTTAACCGTCTCCTAATAGGTAAAACGCTATGCTCCTGGTAGAGCTAAACGCCGTTAAAAAGTTACAAAGAACCAACAGCCAACTCTAGGATGACTGTTGCCTTATCGGGACTTAATAACTACCGTCTATTATATCATGTTTTTTCAGTCTAGTCATATAGTTATTTATTATCAAGCCTTATCAATAAGTTATAGTGAGCATTTTACCATCTTTTGTATTATACTTAGGATATGAAAACTTATGAACACGTTTATGACATCTTATCGAAGAGTCCTGATTTTGTGACGGGAGAGAGCTTGGCTAAAAGCCTTGGTGTCTCACGGACAGCCATTTGGAAGGCAATTCAAACACTTCAAGAACAAGGAATTGACATTACAAGTGTCCGCAAGAAAGGCTACTATTTAGAAAAGGGAGATATTCTTCTTCCTCAAGACATCTCTAAGCAACTCAACATTCCAGTCTACTTTAATCCAGATTCTAACTCTACCCAACTAGATGCTAAACATGGCATGGAAAAGAATAATCCGACGCCTGCACTTTACCTGGCATCAAGTCAAAAGGCAGCCAAAGGACGATTTGAACGTCACTTCTTTGCCAGTCCACAAGGTGGTATCTACATGAGTATCCACTTAAAGCCCAACTGTCATTTTGAGGAGTTACCTCCTTATACGATGATGGTGGCCGCTGCTATTTTCAAAGCTATCCAGCGTCTAACCGGCATCAATACAGAAATCAAATGGGTTAATGACATCTACCTCAACAACAAAAAAATGGCTGGTATCCTTACCGAAGCCATTAGTCTATCGAATCTGGTCGCATCACAGATGTCATTATCGGGATTGGGCTTAACTTCTCAATCACTGATTTCCCTGAAGAGTTAGCTAATAAAGCTACTAGTCTTTTTACTTCTGAAAAACCAAGCATCACTCGAAACCAGCTCATTTCAGAAATTTGGAAACTCTTTTTAACCATTCCTACTAGCGATTTGGTCAAAGTTTATAAAGAAAAGTCCCTCGTTTTAGACAAACAAGTGACCTTTGAACAAGCTGGAAGGACTTATACTGGTATTGCCAAGGAAATTGGCGATAAGGGCCAACTTCTCGTTTTTACTGATGATGGTCAGGAAAATGGTTGACCGCTGGCGAAGTGAGCCTTACTTCTTGGTAGACTTGTCGGCTGCACGCGCAATGCGTGAAACAACGTAAGTTGTCCAAAGACGACGAAACAGTAAATAACCAAAAAAGGCTGTAAAAAAGTAATAGCCGTGCTGTAAACTGTAATTAAAACAAACCGTTTCAAAAATAGTTTCAAGCGTAATAAACAAAATTTGTTGAATCATAAGATTATTATATCAATAGATAGAGCCTAGGACAAGCAGTCTAGGCTCTTTTCATTTTTACACGGATGGAACAGCTTCAGAAATCTATCAAATTACACTGGACCTCCTCGCTTTTGTGTTTCTTGGCTCGGACCTAAAAAGTCCACTGGACCTCCTCGCTTTTGTGTTTCTTGGCTCGGACCTAAAAAGGTCCACTGGACCTTTTTAGTCCTCTATTTCTACTACATCAGAGAGAAACTCGAGTTCTTGAGGGATATACTCTTCACGATCTTCTTTTTCTAATTCTTCTTTGGATTTGAGACTTCGTGCAAATTCTGTGCGGAGTTTTTCAAATTCTGCTTTTGGAACAGCCATAATATTAGGTGAGAAACCGGCAGCTGAACTCATGATACTACCAAACATATCATTAAGATCACTGCGTTTCATAACCTGCTCAGCATTAAAGGCAGCTAACTTTAAAATGCCAGGATAGCATTTTTCTTTGATTGGCTAATACAGGCTCGGAACCATTCAAAAGTGCCCTATTTTGTGGGCTGATAGAATCCAAGATTTCAGGCCAAGTTGCCTTTAGGGCATCCAGACACTGGCGTGATTTCTGAGGATTTTCCATGGTTTCACGCATAATCGTGAGAATCTTTTCACGATCCACCTTGTACTGATAAGCAGGTTTGGCTTTTCGACTTGGTGCTACTTCTCCTTGGACTTTGCCCTCTTTAAGAGCTTTACGTAGACTTTCTACCTCGCGACGAAGACTATCTAACTCTTCTTTTAAATTCCCTGGAATTTCTTGTGAAACCTGAGTATGGGTTTCTGACAATTTTATAGTCAGCATTTCCGCATAGATTTTAGGATGTGTTCCAGTTTTAATTTCTGGCAAGGCACTTGTAACCAAGTCAATCAGTTGGAAAAGTCGGTCTTGCTCCAGAGAAAGATTCTCTTCAAAAAGGGGACTATGGTGACTGTTCTCTCCGCCCGCTTTGACAATCAAAAGATCACGGAAATACTCCAAGAGATCCGTCGCAAAACGGCTCATAGACTTACCATTATCAAAAAGAGTTTCAAGATTTGATAAAGCTTGCGTAGTCTCTTGATTGCGAACGTTAGCGACAAAACTATCTAAAGCTGTCAAACCAATAGAACCAGTGATTTCTTCAGCTACAGCTTGGCTGACATGATTGTCAGGAGAAAGACTCAGTGCTTGGTCTAAGATTGACAAAGCATCACGCATACCACCTTCAGCACGACGAGCAATAATGGTCAAAGCCTCATCATCAAAGGTTAATCCTTCTTTTTCCAGGATTGAAGCCAAATGCTCTTTAATAGCTCCCTGCTTGATCGATTTAACTCAAAACGTTGAACGCGAGAGAGGATGGTTGCAGGAATCTTATGTAATTCAGTGGTCGCTAGGATAAAGACACATTTTCAGTTGGCTCCTCCAAAGTCTTCAAAAGAGCATTGAAGGCACCTGTCGAAAGCATGTGAACCTCGTCGATAATATAGACTTGTAAGTCGCACGACTTGGAGCATAGGTTGATTTATCACGGATTTCACGAATCTCATCTACACCATTGTTTGATGCGGCATCAATTTCAATCACGTCTTCGAGACTTCCGTTAGTAATATCGCGACAAATATCGCAGTGATTACAAGGCTCACCATCAACTTGATTAGGACAGTTCATAGCCTTGGCAAAGATTTTCGCCGCACTGGTTTTACCGGTACCACGTGGCCCAGAAAAGAGATAGGCATGACTGATTTTCCCTGACTCTACCGCCTGTCTGAGCGTGGTTGAAATCACTTTTTGACCAACCATTCGCCAAAGGTCTGACTACGGTATTTACGATATAAGGCTTGATAACATTAGTTTACCTCAAACATTTCCAAATGTAAGCTCGGTTTTCTCGAGTAGAATTTTGACAAATGCTTCAAGATAATCTTGGTCTACATCGTTATAGTCTCCTACTTGGTGAGAATCCAAATCGAGAACACCAACTAATTTGCCATCTTTTACCATTGGTACAACAATTTCACTTCGAGCAGCGGAATCACAAGCGATGTAATTGTCGTGTTTGGTGACATCTTCGACAATTAGGGTTCTATTTTCAGCTGCAGACTGGCCACAAACACCCTTACCTAGGCAATTCGAACACAAGAAACATTACCTTGGAAAGGACCAAGGATTAACTCATTCTTGACATTATCCATCAGGTAGAAGCCTGTGAACACAGAATTCGGCAGGGTTGTATTCAAGAGAGCTGAGGCATTAGAAAAGTTGGCCAAAGCATTGTCTTCATTGGCAAAAAGCACCTTAGCCTGTGCTAGCATTAATTCATAGGCTGATTTTTTTTCTTCGTTAGTCATAACTACCATTATAGCAAAGATTGGTTCTTAAAACTAAGATTGACCTACCTTTTCTCCTTCCCTTTCATTTAAAAATAATTCAAGATCTTGAACGACATTTTCAGGATATTCTGGACTAGAAATCTGATAAAACTTAACAGTCATTCGATTTCTGAACCAAGTTAATTGACGTTTAGCAAATCGACGCGTATTTTGCTTGAGTTTTTCCAAGGCTTCGTCCAAGCTCTGGTTCCCAGCAAAATAAGGAAACAACTCCTTGTAGCCTATACCACGAGCTGACTGGGCATCAGGATAATTATCGTACAGCCACTTGGCCTCTTCCAAGAGACCATGTTCAACCATCTTATCTACTCGTGTATTGATGCGGTCATAGATCAAGGAACGTTCATCATCTATCCGATAAGATAGGGATCATAAGTCGTCTCAGTATTTTCAAGATTCTCCGAAAAACGATGAAGTTCAAGTGCTCTAATGGCACGACGACGGTTAATCTCTTTAATCTCAATACCTAAGCGATCAATTTTTTCAAAAAGTTCCTGACCAGATAATTGCTCTAATTCCGAGCGATAGGCTAAAACCTGCTCCTGATCGACCTGTCCCCCTAGGTGATACCCTTCTAGGAGACTTTGTAAATAGAGACCTGTTCCTCCTACTACAATAGGCAGCTTACCACGACTAACGATATCTGTAATGGCAGCCTCTGCCTCTGTCACAAAATCATAAGCTGAATAGGTCTCATCAACATCGCGAACATCAATCAGATGATGCAATGCTGCTGCCTGCTCTTCAGGAGTGGCCTTGGCGGTTCCTATATTCAATTGTCGGTAAACCTGCTGGCTATCTCCTGAAATAATTTCGCCATTAAAACGCTTGGCCAATTCAATTCCAAGCGCTGTTTTTCCCACAGCAGTAGGACCAGCTACTACAATAAGTTTGGTTTTCATAATGTTTTCACTTGCTATTCTAGATATTTTTTTAGATAATATAAGCATATTATAACATATACGGAGGATAGTCTCATGGCTAAAAAACATTCATTCGCTAAAGGTGTCGCTACTGGCGTTATCGGAACTGCTGCTACTGTAGCAGGTGCTGTCTTCGCAGTTAAGAAAACTATTATCGAACCAGAAGAAAAGAAATTGGCTTTCATCGAAGAAAACCGTAAAAAAGCAGCTCGCCGTCGTGTAAGCCGCTAATAATGAGAACCAGGGAAACCTGGTTTTTTACTGTTATTTTTACTCTTCATCTATGACTAGGAACGGAGCCAAATTTGAAAAGAAAAAAATATAATATCATCACCTTCTCTTTGCTAGCTTTCTTCTTTCTCTTCGGTTTTTATCAAAACATTTAAAAGAACCTGTAAAGCCAGCTGCAAAAACGCATCACATCTCTCACAGCCTTTCATCAAAAAGTAGCTCATCTCATAAAAAAAGAGAATACTAAATCATCAAGAGCTACTTCGACGGAAGATCATAAGAAGGAGGCTAAGGACGAAAATAAGCATCAAGCATCTCCTTCTGCTCAAGAAGCAAATCAAAAACAAAACAACCAAACACCTCATCAAGATGGAAATCAAGATAAATCCAAGCCTGCTGAAGGCGGGACGAGGTTGGGGCGGGCCAGAAGATGGCTCTTATGCCACTAACGGAGGAGGCGGTGGTGGTCACGATGCAGCCTTCGCCGCAGGTGCTGGTGGAGGAAGCAATCCCGCAAGCTCAACTGATCAGAGCAATGAGTGGGTTGACGACGTTGATAACACTCCTTACGATACCCACGAGCATCATCAAGTACAGATACAAGTGCCAATTCCAATTAATGAGATAACAGACTACTAATCATCACCAGTATTCTATTTTGAACCCTAGTTAGGACTAATCCTGACTAGGGTTTTTGCTTATCAAAAAAACACCTATAATTCAATAGGCGTCAAGTACATTTGGCTTCAATTTGGGGCAAGATAGCTTAAAACCGCATGGTTAAAGGCTTAAAAATGTCCCCTGCCGGAATCGAACCAGCAACGACTCCTTAGGAGGGAGTTGTTATATCCATTTAACTAAGAGGACTTATGAAAAATCTGCCACGAGGACAGATTTTTTTCGGTGAAATCTGTAAATTATTTACGGATTTCTTTGATATCGTGCAGCTTTACCTTGCAAAGCACGCAAGTAGTAAAGTTTAGCACGGCGGACTTTACCGTAGCGTACAACTTCAATCTTTTCAACACGTGGAGTGTGGATTGGGAAAGTACGTTCTACACCGATACCGCTTGAAATTTTACGAACTGTGTACATTTCTGAGATCCCTTGACCTTTGCGTGAAATAACTACACCTTCAAAGATCTGGATACGTTCGCGAGTTCCTTCGACAACTTTCGCGTGAACGCGAACTGTGTCACCAGGACGGAATGATGGGATGTCAGTACGAAGTTGACCTTCTGTCAAACTTTGGATCAATGGATTCATTTTTATATACTCCTATCTTACTAATCTTAAGAGCAACCTCTGTGTCTCAGCGGATTAGCCGTTATTTTTGTGTGTCCATTACACACTCTTAGTATCTTATCAAAAAATTATCAGGATGTCTAGTATCTTATTGCATTTCTAGCATTTTTTGTTGTCCATAAATGCTCGTCTTATGATTTATGAGATAAGCAAAAGCCATGACAATCGCGTAAGGGACTGCATTAGCGGGACCAAAGACTTCAACGCCAATGAAAATAGGGGCTAAAAGGGTATTGGTACTGCTACCAAAGACAGACAGATAGCCTAGACCTGCTACAAGTGGAATTGGAAGTCCCAGAACTGGTGCTAGAACAGCACCAAGACTTGCTCCGATTGCAAACAAAGGGGTTACTTCTCCTCCTTGGAAACCAAGAGATAAGGTAAAGACGGTCAAGAGCAATTTCAAGAGCCAATCCAATGGATAAATGGTCCCACCACCAACACTTAAAGCAATCAAATTCGTTCCAAGACCTGTATAACGTCCCTTCCACAAAATCAAAAGAAGACAGGTTAAGACGACACTTCCTAAGAGAACACGATAATAAGGATTTGGGAGCAGACTCGCTACTTTCTTTTTAGCTAGTGACAAGAGATAAGCAAAGAGATTTCCCGCTAGACCAAAGGCCAGACCTAAAAGAGCTAATTTGACGAATGTCTCAAGGTCAATAGTCAAATTTTCAGATACAAAGTGGCTAAATTTTTCAAGGCCTAAGAGATGGCTTGTCGTACTCGCCACAAAAGATGCAATAAGAGTCGGTACCAAGATTGGCAGACTTAACTGTCCTAGGGTCAAGACCTCAAGCGCAAAGAAGGTCGCGGCGATTGGTGTTTGGAAGAGTCCTCCAAAACCAGCGGCCATACCCATCGTCAAGAAAATACGTGAAGCATTCGGGAGCTTAAAATAGCGACTAAAAGCATGAGAAACTGTGGCCCCCAGTTGTACAGCAACTCCCTCACGACCTGCAGAACCCCCGAAAAGGTGGGTCAGCCATGTGGTTACAGTCACCAGTGGAATTAACCTTAGGGGGACTTGATCCTCCTCATTATGTCCAACCTTGAAAATCAAGCCCATTCCCTGTGCTGCCTTACCCGCAAACTTTTGGTAAAGGTAAACTATCAAAAGACCTGCTAAAGGAAGTGCCGGGACTAGATAAAAGAGATGGTGGTCACGAAATTCCGAGAGTCCTATCAGCACGCGCCCAAAAACAGCATCAATCAGTCCAACAAGCACCCCCAACAAGATTGCATAAAGACTTAACATTACTAAATGTAAGTAAGAAAGACCTTGACTATCACTTAATTGTCTTACTTTCATCCTAGAGGCCTACTTTCTTCTAACTTACTTGCTTGATAAGTACGTGAATGCTTCATAATATCCGCAAAACTTGCGACGATAGCTTCTCTATATTCAGGATTAAGGACACTAGCGCCTACCTTGTCTAGCAGAGCCTGCTCTCGTTCAGGATCATAAATCGCCTTTCCAGTGCGTTGTTTATAAGCACTTACTCGAGTTACCAATTCATACGTTCTTCCAACAAAGCCACAATCTCATTATCAACGGTGTCAATCTGTTGGCGAATCTCATTTAAGTCCATACTGACCTCCTTTTTCTCTCCATTATAACAAAAATGACCTGAGGACAAAAGAGCCTCAAGCCATTGAATTACTTATAAAAAGAGTTTTCTTACCTGACTGATATTACTTTCATTAACAACTAGATACAGGGTTGCTCCTGCTTTTAGACGTGTGTCTCCATGAACAACTTCAGACTGGTCCTGAAAAATCTGAGTGGAAATCAAAACGCCATCAGGTAAGGTTAAATCCTTAACCAATCGACCAGCTAGACTATCTGTAACCGGTAAGTCAATCATCGTCGGTATATTATCAACTTGCTTTGGTTCGTGAGCGATTAGATTGTGAAGCATGGCTTCATAGACAGGTTCTCCTCCCATGAAATCCATGACGAGATAGGCAATCAGGGTCACGACTCCAATTGTCATTAATTGGTGAAGGTCACCTACCATCTCAGTTACTAAAATCATAGCAGTGAGCGGTGCCTTAGATATAGCACCGAAATAACCAGCCATACCAAGAATGATAAAAATAGGGAACTGACTGACTTGTAAAAATCCTAGATTTTCAAAAGCTGCCGCAAAAACGCTACCAGAAAGAGCACCTAGAGTCAAAATCGGCAAGAAAATCCCACCAGGAAAACCTGAACCAAAGGACAACATACTCCAAATAAAGCGAATAGCCAAATAGAGGATAGCCACAGTTAGAGCAGGATGTAAACCATTTAGGGCAAGAATCAATTCATTCCCACCACCTAAAAGATGTGGAAAATAAAGACCAATAGGAATGATAAACAGAACTGCCAAGAGGCCATGAAAATGAGATGGCAAGTGGAAGATTTTCCCTAACCCTTGGTAGACCTTACCAATGCGTAAGACAACCCACTCATAACCGTATCCAAGCACACCTAGAAAAATCCCCAAGACAATAAGAATCCAATAATCCTTCAAAGGAAATACGGGTAATTTTTCTGTCATAGCAAGGACTGGTACCTGGCCAAAGATGCGTAGGGAAACAGCATTGGCTACTAAAGATGCCGTTAAAGCTGTCACCCAAACATGACGAGAGAAATGATGATAGACTTCTTCGACGACAAACAAAAGACCAGCAATCGGGGCATTAAAGGCAGCCGATAACCCTGCTGCTGCTCCAGCAGCAATCAAGACACGCTTCTCACGTGCAGAGAGCTGAAGTCCCTTGGCTAATCCCTTAGCAGTCATGGCACCTAGTTGAATACTAGGTCCCTCACGTCCCAACATCAGTCCCATTGAAATCCCAAGGACTCCACCTAGGAATTTACGCCATAATACTGACCACCAGGACGGATGTAGGAGCCCCATCAGTTCCCCTTCAACATGGGGAATCCCTGAGCCCTTGATGTCTTTTTCCTGCTTAATAAGGTAACCAATAAAAAGGGCAATCAAGAGATTAACAAGTACAATTCCCAGAATCAGAAGTGGATTATGAAGGGCGTCTTCGTAAATAGCTACAGAAAATGCGGCCCCTTTGGCAATTAACCAACGAAAAAGACTGACCACTGCTCCTGCTGTCACCCCCACTAAAAGCCCTCGCCAAACGGACCAAAGGAGATGTTGAGATTGCGTCCTAAAATCTCTTTCTATTTCATTCATAAAAACTCCATTTCTGACTACAATAAAAGCAGACTTTACTCTGCTTTTTTCTTATGCTAATGCTTCTGAAACTTTTTCAGCGAAAGCTTCAAGGTTTTCGATATCTTCATCTTCAGCAGAAAGGTCAACCTTGACGCTATCAGCACCTTTAGTCGCCCCTGTGAATGTGAATTGATTTTCAAACTCATCCACTGAATGACAGAAATAATCGTAGAAGGTATCTCCTGAACCTACAACACCAAAGATTTTACCTGACAAGTCGAGGTCAGCCAAATCTTCGTAAAAGTCAACGATTTCATCTGGCAACTCACCATCACCATAAGTGTAAGTCGCTACGATACAGATGTCCGCATCTTCAAAATCAGCGGCATCAACCGTTGTACACTCGTCTACATCTACAGTGTGACCCAATTCTTCCAATTTTTTTGGCAACGATATCTGCGATTTCTTCCGTGTTACCGGTCATACTGGCATAAACGATTTTTGCTAAAGCCATAATGTCCTCCAAAATAATAAATTAGCTATATTATATCATATTTCTTCAGAAAATAAAACGACCTAACAACTCAAAAAAACTGCCCATCAGGACAGTTTTAGATTTTGTAAGAGTTCAAAGTGTCGATAAACTAGCCATAAGCCAAGACCAACTATCAGAATGAGAATCACTGCTCTCATGAGACCTCTCAGAAAAGTCAAGAGCCAAGTAAGAAGCATAGAGGTGATTAGCCAACTCCAACCAGAGGCTCCGTATAGGGTTTGAATACTCTGTATAGAATGACTGGTCAGCGTTTTTACCCAATTGGGAATATAAATCCAAATACCTTCACCTGATAGGCCCAAACGATTGGCAATCATGGTTCCTGTTGTTTGCAACCAAGTAAAGACCCCAGCATTGAAAAGAAAAAGGAAGGTTTGCATGGGGTAACGTCTAGCAAGGCGTTTCAAATAGCGCATGACAGCCCCTCCTTAATTAGCATAAAGAGCATGGACCGTATCAATATCCACCTGTTGAATCCCGTAATAAGATCCTGCTGATTGCATAACGGATGTCTTAGAGTCATCATGGTCTAAGCCAATGGCATGTCCCAATTCGTGTTCAGCCGTATTCACAATACGCTTGTGAGTATAACCAAAATCACTATTCAAGAGGAAATAACGGTTCAACTTCACATCTACATGAGTGATGCGATTGGTCAAAACATTGGTTTGAGTGTCTGCTAAACCTGCTGCCTGTGAATTCACATCGGAATAGTCAGTCGCAACAATGTCAGCTGTTGAGGCATCATCAGTTAAAGTAAAGATGAAAGCACCCGTGTTATTCCAGTTAGTAATAGCTTCCTTATAAGCTGCTACCAAGGTTTCATCTGTAGATTGTATATAGATGCTAGCAGTATTTTGCGCCCATCTAGCTCCATTAGACTCTGGAATGGTATCTGTCGTTGATAGGTTAGAGACAACTTTCTCAACGTCACTAGTACTGGTTCCACTAAAACCTAGCTCTACTTGATGAAAGGCTTGGTTAATGTTTGTGGCTAAGGTACTTGAAGAATTATTGGCATAGTAGACGAGTCCATAACCAATAAGGGCTAGGACTAGGGCAAGTTTAAATATAGCCCAAATAAGATTCCAAATAAATTGTAAAAGAAGTTTGGGAATATAGAAGATTACTCTGAATAATTTTTTCATTATTGAGCCTCCTTTTCGAAACTTCCCCTAGTATATCAAGCTCTAATAGTTCTGACAAGCAAAAAATATCACTTTAAGCTTTTATCATCTCTTTGATAAGATGTTACAAACTTGACCTATTAAGACAAGCGTTCTTCTTTAACGTAATCAATAGGTAACCATTCTAAGTAGGCTTCTAGTTGTTTTTCCCAGTAATACCACTCATGTCTTCCATGGTCTGTGCTGTAGTCAATGTCTAAACCAAGGGCCTTCAAATCAGCAACTGCCTTATCTTGAGAATCAAAAAGGAAATCCTCAAGGCCACACCAGGCAAAGAATTTGGTTTTCTTGTCATGTTGTTTGGCTAGGTTAACCAGTTTATGCTGCTTAATGTCTTTTCCTTCCAAATCGCCAAAGACTCCTTGCCAGTATTCCTTAGACTCACTCGTTTCATCTGTAATCATCTCTACTGATAATCCAAGGGCACCAGAGAAGGAACCCGCACAAGCAAAGTTATTTGTCGTTAAGGCTAGTTTGAAAGAACCATAGCCACCCATAGAAAGTCCAGCGATAAAGGTCTTTTCACGCTTCTTAGTCATACTAGGGAAGAAACGTTGCATGACTTGAGGAAGCTCCTTAGCAATGGCATCGTAATACTTAACCCCGTAATTGGTATTTGTATACCAGCCATTTTCAGAATTAGGCATAATAACAATGAGATTAGTCTTACGAAGGAGACGCTGAATATTGGTACGGAAGGCCCAAGAATTATGATTGCCCCCATGCCATGAAGGAGATAGAGAACTGGGATGTCCGTATCACTTTCCGTTTCAGCAATCTGATCACGATCTGGATAGATGACATCCACTTGGCGGTATTGGCTAGAACGTCTGAAGAGTATTCAATTTGAAAAAAAGCCATTTGTATTTTCCTTTCTTAATGTTAGAAAAGCTGGGACACCCCAGCTTTTGATTTTAGAACAAAGTCTTGTTAAAACTTTCCTCAATGTCTATGGTGCAAGCGACACGCTCACACTCTTATGTTTTAGTCAGTTATTAGCGCACTTCCATAACTACTGGAAGGATAGCTGGGCGACGTTTGGTTTGGTCAAAGAGGAACTTAGCCACATCGTCGCGGACGGCACCTTTAAGTTCACCCCAGTCGAAGCTGTCTCCTGCCAAGTAATTTTCAACGGTAGCATTGACAATGTCAGCAGCCTCACGGAGAATGTCACGGCTCTTCTTCACATAAACGAACCCACGTGTATTCACACGCGCTTTAGAGACAATCTTACGTTCCTTCTTGTTAACAGTGATAGCTACGATAAAGATACCATCTTCAGACAAGACCTTACGGTCACGAAGGACGATATTACCCACATCACCAATGGCATTACCATCAATCATAACATCACCAGCTGGGACAGCTCCTTCATGAAGGAAACCTTGATCCTCTGACAAGTGCATGATGTCACCGCGTTTAACGATATAAATATTTTCTGGAAGAATACCAACTTCCAAGGCTAACTCTGCATGTGCTTGAAGGTCACGGTACTCCCCTTGGACAGGGAAGAGATACTGTGGACGAAGGAGGTTAATCATCAATTGAAGTTCGCGAGCATTGGCATGTCCAGAAACACGAAGGCTCTGCGTAATCATCTTAACAGTTCCACCAGCCTTATAGATAGCGTTGTTGACACGTGCCACTACGGCTTCCTTAGCAATGCTTGGAGTTGTAACGATATAAACCAAATCTCCATCCTTGATTTGAACGTAACGGTGACGACCAACAGCCATCTTTTGAAGGCCATCGATTGGTTCACCCATACGACCATTTTCGAGGATAATCAACTCGTGGTCTTCAAACTTGTTCATGTCTTTTGGTTTGACAATAAGTTTTTCATGCTCCACAGTCAATTTTTTGAGACGAATGGCTGTGCGGACAATATTTTCTACGTCAAAACCCGTAAGAACAACACGACGTCCGTGATCAGCAGCTGAATCAAAGACTTGTTGAATACGTACCAAGTTTGAGGCAACTGCAGCAACAATAACACGTCCTTCTGCATCAGCAATAACTTGGTCAATTTCTTGGCCAACTTCTGCTTCAGAAGCTGTTTGTTCAGTACTTGTCGCATTTGCTGAGTCTGACAAGAGGGCCAAAACACCTTCACGTCCGATTTCAGCCAAACGACCTAAATCAGTTTTGTAGTAAGGACGGGCAGCTTTGGTCAAACTTGAAGTCACCTGTATAGACAATATTGCCTTGGTCAGTGCCAAGAACAATCCCCATTGATTCTGGAATAGAGTGAGTTGTTTTGAAGAATGAAACCTCAGCATCCTCAAATTCAATTTCAGTTTCTGCGTCAATAACATGGAAGTTATTGAATTTCTTAACGCCAGCATTCTTGACAAAAAAGTTTAGCTAACTCGATTGTGAGGGATGATCCAAAGACTGGTGCTTTGACTTCTTGCAAGATATAAGGTAGGGCACCAATGGCATCGGCGTGTCCGTGAGTTAAGAAAATCCCTTGGATACGATCTCTATTTTCAATCAAGTAATCTAAGTTAGGGATGACAAAGTCAACACCTAGTTGTTCATTTTCAGGATACTTTAGACCAGCATCCAAGATAAAGATAGAGTCGTTAATCTCAACAATATAGAGGTTCTTAGCATTTTCACGTACTCCACCTAGGGCAATAATTTTAATATCGCTCATGCTTGTTTTTCTCCTTTTTAGTTTGACTCTCTTCTAGAGCCTATTTTTACAGACGGTCCAAGAAGCTGAACGTTCGTGCGAACAGTCCCCTTGTCGATTTACAGGCCACAACAAAAAGTTGCATACCCTTTAAGTATACAACTTTTTGGCTTATTTTACAATTTAGAGTCAGACTAGACTTACTCAAACATAGCGTAGTAGTCTGTGATATCCAATTGACCTTTTTCTTCCTTGGTAAGGTCTTTAATGATTTGACCATCCTTCATAACGATTAGACGATTGCCATATTTTAGGGCATCTTCCATGTGGTGGGTAATCATCAAGGCTGTTAGATGGTCACCTGTTACAAACTCATCAGTCAACTCCATGAGTGCTACACTGGTCTTAGGATCCAGGGCTGCAGTGTGCTCGTCTAAGAGCAAGAGCTCAGGACGTTTAAGTGTCGCCATCAAAAGACTGAGAGCCTGACGCTGACCACCTGAAAGGAGACCTGCTGGTGTATCTAAGTGCTTTTCTAAACCATTACTGATACGTTCAATCAGACCTTGGAACTCCTCTGTGTAGAGATGAATTTGGCGTGATTTAAGCTCGTTTTTCACCACGGTATTTGGCAATCAAGAGGTTTTCTGCAACAGTCATACGAGGAGCTGTCCCCATTTTAGGATCTTGGAAGACTCGTGAGAGGTACTTAGCACGCTTCTCAGCAGGCAGAGCCGTAACATCTTCACCCATGATGAAAATCTGACCACTGGTCAACATGAGTGTCCCTGCAATGACGTTGAAGAGGGTTGATTTTCCGGCACCATTTCCACCAAGAATGGTAATAAAATCACCTTCTCTAATGGTAAGATTAACATGGTCCAGGATGGTTTTTTCGGTGTCAAAACCGTTATTGACCTTAACAGTCGCATCTTTGAGTTCTACAATAGCTGTCATCGTGATAAGGTCACCCCCTTAAAGAATTTTCGGCGTAGGACAGGCGAAATCAAACAAATAGCCAAAACAATTGCACTAAAGAGTTTGAGGTAGTTAGTGTTAAAGCCAAGAGCAATAACCGCTGTCAAAAGGAACTGATAGAGGATTGAACCAATACAGATGGCAATCAAACGTTCCAACAGAGTCAAGTTAGTCGCATAAAGGACCTCACCAATGATAATGCTGGCAAGACCAATAACGATAACCCCAATCCCTTTAGAAACGTCGGCATAACCGTCCTGTTGGCTAATCAAGGCTCCTGAAAGGGCAATGATACCGTTTGAGATAACGAGACCCATCACTTCCATATTGTCTGTATTGATACCAAAAGATTTGGCCATGTCTCTATTATCACCTGTGGCAATATAAGCTTGACCTAGGCGCGTGTTAAGAAAGGCAATCAAGGCAGTGATAACAATGGTCACAGCAATGAGACCAACAATCAAGAGGTTGTAGTCCTTGCTGAAAGGAAGTAAATCTTGGATAGTTTTGATATCAAGAAGTCCCAGGTTGGCCCTCCCCATAATCATAAGCATGACTGAGTTAAGAGAGGTCATGACCAAAATCCCTGCCAAAATAGTAGGAATCTCTCCCTTAGTATAGAGGAGACCAGTCACAAGTCCGGCACCACAGCCGGCCAAAACGGCAACCAAGGTTGCTAAAATTGGGTTCCAACCAAAGTTCATAAGGGTTACTGCTACTGCCCCACCAAGAGGGAAGGAACCTTCTGTTGTCAAATCAGGAAAATCCAAGATACGGAAAGTCATGTAAATCCCAAGACCTAGGATTCCGTATAGAAGCCCCTGATAAATAGATGAAATAATCATAAGTCCTCCTTATTTATCAGCTTTAACAGCGATGTCTGACTGTTTAAGCACATCGTCAGGGATGGTGATGTTGAGGTCTTGAGCAACTTTAAGGTTAAGTGTTGGTGTGCCATCATCGATAACATCTACAGGAACATCCTTAACTTTCTTACCTTTAAGAACCTTAACGGCACTACGAGCTGTAGCCTTTCCAAGTTCATATTGGCTTTGAGCAACTGAAGCCAAACCGCCTTCTTTCACCATAGTATCAACCGTCGTATAACTGGAATCTTAGCTTGGTTAGCTGATGAGATTACTGTTGAAAAGGCTGAGGCAATAGTATTATCTTGAGGCGTCCAGATGGCATCTACCTTACCAGTCATGACTGACATGGTTGTATTGATTTCATTGGTTGATGGAACGGCGTACTCGACCACATTCAGGCCATCTTTTTCTGCGTATTTCTTAAAGCTTTCAACCTGTGATTTGGAATTGTCCTCACTTGAAGCGTAGAGAATACCAATCGTTTTGGCATTTGGTGTCAGTGATTTGACCAATTCTACTGTCTGCTTAATCGGCACTTGGTTAGAGGTACCAGTGACATTGCCTTCCGGATGCTTGAGATCCTTAACCAATTTTGCCCCAACAGGGTCTGAGATAGCCCCATGATGACTGGAATATCCTTGGTAGCTGCCGCTAGCCCCTGTGCTGCTGGTGTGGCAATACCGATAACGACATCGTTCTTGTCATTAACCAATTGTTTAGACATGGTTTGAATTTTAGACTGGTCTCCTTCGGCATTTAGGAGGGTGATTTTAACCTTGTCCCCCTTATACCCAGCTTCCTTAAGGCCATCCTCAATTCCCTTCTCGATTTGATCCAGGGCGTCGTGAGTCACGAACTGGAGGATCCCTACTTTGACGACCTTATTGGCATCTTGGTGTTCTTTTTTGAAAAGATCTGTACCAATAGAACCGAGCGTCAAGATAGCTAAGAAAACCAAAGTCCAAATTAAACGCTTGTTTTTCATATGTGTCTCCTTCTATAAATTCTTCCTTTCTATTGTAAGTCATTTTCAGTCAATTAGCAATATTCTTAATTTATAAAAATTACCCTGCTCAAAGAAAAAAGAACCAGAACACGATGTCTGATTCTTTTCCCTTATTATTACTGATATTGTGCCAAGTCTAGCTTCATAATATAAAAGTAAAGATCACCATATTGCCCCTTGTAGCCAATATCATGTCCGTTAATAGTCACCTTAGTGACTGGTGTTGCATCTGGTAAGCAATCCAACAAGCTTGCTGTGCCCTAACAAATTCATTGTAATCTTCAAAGGATGTGTGTTTTTCTTGCTTGGCGGTATTTAAATAAGTGACTTCAATCATAGAGGGACCTCCTTATAATCCTTCATCTAAGTCTAGATTACGCTTCCTAGAGAGCAAAGTCAATCATGACGACTTGAAAAACAGCAGGCTGGACCATACAAATAGACCCCATGGCAAATACCATGAGGTCTATTTTAATTGAAATCTGGATTCTTAAGGTCCTATACGACCATTAAATCATTTTAACGTTTGCGTCGTTTTGTGCCATAGAGTCCAAATCCAGCTAGAAGACTTGCCAAACCAAGGATCGCAAGGTTTGAATCTTCACTACCAGTTTCTGGAAGTTGGGCTGTCTTATCAGTTGGATTGATAAAGTGAGCTTCTTCTTTCGTTTCTGGAAGCACTGGAGCCTTAGGCTCTTCTGTTTGTGGAGCTGGCTGTGGCTCTGGTGTCGGAGTTGTATCCGGCACTGGTGTTGGAGTCACAATTTGTTTATAGATGTGTTGAGTATTACCATTTTCATCTACAACTGTCTTCACAAATTCATAACCTGGGATGTCTTTCTTAGGTTGTTGGCCATCTTCGGTTGGATAACCAGGGATTGGAGTACCATTTTCATCTACATATGATGTTGTTACTTGCTCATAAACATGTTCGATATCACCATTAGGTAATTTCTTAGTTTCTACGAAGCGGTAACCTGGGATTTCAACTTTTGGCTGTTCACCATCAACTGTCGGATATCCTGGGATTTCCTTACCTTCTTTATCGACAAACTTAGTGATTGGAAGGACAGTTGGTGTGTAGGTAGCTGAAGCCTTAGTTCCGTTAACATCTTCACGAACAACTGTTACTGCTGGGGCAGTTCCTGTAAATTCAGGTTCTGGTGTGAATGTTACAGTTCCGTCTGCTGCTACCGTGTATGTTCCAACACCTGAAATAGTCTTAGTAGTTGAGCCATCGTCAAAGGTTGCTGGAACTTGGTTATTCATTGGTACACGACTATCGCCTTCAGTGAAGCTTGGCTTACCTGTTTGCGTTTGACCCTTATTACCAATTGAAGTAACTGATTCTGCAGTTGGTGTTACTGGTGTAACGGTTGGTGTGTAGGTTGCTGTAATAGCTGTACCATTCTTATCAACACGTTTCACTGTTACGCCTGTACCTGTTCCTGTGAATGATTTTTCTGGAACAAAGGTTACTGTTCCGTCTGGAGAAACGGTGTAAGTTCCTTCACCTGGAATAGTCTTGGTAGTTGAGCCATCTTCAAAGGTTGCTGGAACAGCATCATCCATTGGTACACTTGGTTACCAGGCATGAAGCTTGGTTTACCTGTTTGGATTTGACCTTGAATGTCTGTAGATGTTGCTGGCTCAGCAGTTGGTGTTACAGGAGTTACAGTTGGTGTGTAGGTTGCTGAGGCTTTTTTGCCGTTAACATCTTCACGAACAACTGTCACTGCTGGGGCAGTTCCAACGAATGATTTTTCTGGTACAAATGTCACTGTACCGTCTGCGGCTACTGTGTAAGTACCAACACCTTCTACTGTCTTAGTGGTTGAACCATCATCGAAGGTTGCTGGAACGTCATCGTTCATTGGCACACGGCTATCACCTTCAGTAAATTTAGGCTTACCTGTTTGTGTTGCACCTTGGATATCTGTTGATGTTGTTGGTTCTGCAGTTGGTGTAACAGGAGTTACTTTTGGAGTATAAGTCGCAGAAGCTTTTGTTCCGTTCTTATCTTCACGAACAACCGTTACGGCTGGTGCAGTTCCAACGAATGATTTCTCAGGTACGAATGTTACAGTTCCATCAGCGCTACTGTGTAGGTACCAACGCCTTCTACTGTCTTAGTGGTTGAACCATCGTCGAAGGTTGCTGGAACGTCATCGTTCATTGGCACACGGATGTCACCTTCGGTGAATACAGGTTTACCAGTTTGTGTAGCACCTTGGATATCTGTTGATTCAGCTGGAGTAGCCGTTGGAGTTACTGGTGTCACTGTTGGTGTGTATGTTGCAGAAGCTTTGGTTCCGTTCACATCTTCGCGAACAACCGTCACTGCTGGGGCTTCACCAACAAATGATTTCTCAGGTACGAATGTAACTGTACCATCTGCTGCTACTGTGTAAGTACCAATACCTTCTACTGTCTTGGTAGTTGAGCCATCATCGAAGGTTGCTGGAACGTCATCGTTCATTGGTACACGGCTGTCACCTTCGGTAAAGATTGGTTTACCTGTTTGTGTTGCACCTTGGATATCGGTAGATGTGGCATCTTCAGATGTTGGAACAACTGGAGTAATCTTAGGTGTGTATGTTGTTTCTACTGTTGTTCCATTTGTATCAGCTGCTTGAACCTTAACTGGGACAACATCACCTGAATAAGATTTATCCGTTGGTGTGAAGGTTACAACACCAGTTTCTTTATCAACTGTGAAGGTACCGATCACATCACCTGCTGGTGATTTCGCTTCTACTGATGCTGCAGGTTGACCATTTTCATCAAGAAGAGTAATGGTATCCTTGTCGATTGGTGCAACTGGGTCACCTTCAGTAAAGGTTACAGTTCCAGTTTGAACCAAACCTTGAGGTCCAGTAGATTCAGCTGGTGTTGCAGTTGGAGTTACTGGAGTTACAGTTGGTGTGTAAGCTGCAGAGGCTTTGGTTCCATTCTTATCTTCACGAACAACCGTTACGGCTGGTGCTTTACCTGTGAATGATTTCTCAGGAACAAAGGTTACTGTTCCGTCTGCGGCTACTGTGTAGGTACCAACGCCTTCTACTGTCTTAGTTGTTGAGCCATCGTCGAAAGTAGCTGGAACGTCATCGTTCATTGGCACACGGCTGTCGCCTTCAGTAAATACAGGCTTACCTGTTTGGGTTTGACCTTGCTTACCTGTTGTTTCAACTGGTGTTGCAGTTGGTGTGACTGGAGTTACAGTTGGTGTGTAGGTTGCAGAAGCCTTAGTGCCATTCTTATCTTCACGGACAACTGTCACGGCTGGTGCTTCACCAGTGAATGATTTTTCAGGGACAAAAGTTACAGTTCCGTCTGCTGCTACTGTGTAAGTACCAACGCCGTCAACTGTCTTAGTTGTTGAGCCATCGTCGAAAGTAGCTGGAACATCATCGTTCATTGGTACACGGCTGTCGCCTTCAGTGAATACAGGTTTGCCAGTTTGAGTTGCACCTTGGATATCAGTTGTTTCAGCTGGTGCAGCTGTCGGAGTACTGGTGTCAC
>ENA-OQBJ01000434-OQBJ01000434.1-human-gut-metagenome-genome-assembly--contig:-NODE-434-length-22260-cov-2.855103_pt1 | contig 22260 bp, 35 predicted proteins | sample MGYA00242743_ERZ504545 | MGnify/ENA primary metagenome ERZ504545 (study PRJEB26092, sample SAMD00036252) | human gut metagenome | host: Homo sapiens | study: EMG produced TPA metagenomics assembly of...
CTGCCCGGCCGTCCCATTGGTCCTGACCCATAATGAAGGCTATCACACCGACAGTCCGGCCGTGACCTTGTTTCACAGCCCGGAAGCCATGTGTCAGGCCATGAACGATGGGGAAGACTACTTCGTCATCGGCGGGGCCGCCATGTACCGTGCTTTTTGCCTTTGGCCGACAGCTTTATTTGACGGAAATCGACGAAGTCTTTCCCGATGCCGATACGTTCTTCCCTGAGTGGAAGGGTGATGACTGGACGGAAATAGAACGAGAAGTCCATGATAGGGAGAATAATAATAAATATAAGTTTGCCTTCGTTCATTATGTAAAAAAATAAGGGAATAACGGGAAATTTACTTATATAAATTCGATTGACATTAGCAATCTGTTATGTTACACTAACAAAAGAGCTATAAGGTAGCACTTGCTATGGATAGCTGTAATTGTTTTGATTTTTAGGAGGATTTATCATGCACGGTAAAGTAAAATGGTTTAGCGCAGAAAAAGGTTATGGCTTCATCGAAAGAGAAGACGGCGGCGACGTTTTCGTTCATTTCTCTGCCATTCAGGAAGATGGTTTCAAATCCTTGGCCGAAGGTCAGGAAGTTGAATTCGATATTGTTGAAGGTGCGCGCGGACCGCAGGCAGCTAACGTAGTAAAAGCTTAATCGGAAAGTATAACACATAGACCTTTTGGACCGGTAATCATCGTGATTACCGGTTTTTTGCGTCTTCAAGACCGTCGGTTGCGCTGTACGAAATTGGCTTATATGTATAAATTAAAGAAAATTTCGTATAAATACTTGATAAAGAAAATCTCTTGTGCTATGATATAGCCATCAATAAGTTATAGTTTTACTGGATGAGAGGATGGATATACATGAAACACGCCAACAGCTTTGTCGATTATACAGCCGAAGAATTGAAGGGAATCTTATTATTAGCCGATAAAATCAAGAAGAATCAAGACGCTTACAGCCATATTCTCGATGGTAAAAAATTATACACCTTGTTTGAAAAGACGTCTAACCGGACTTACTTGTCCTTTTCCATCGGCATGGAAGAACTGGGCGGCAAGGCCTATAATCAGCTCTGGAAGGACAGCAACTTTACCATTGGCGACCTCATGAGCGAAGTCAAATACGTCTGCCGCAACGTCGACTGCATCATGGGCCGGTTCAAGAAGGCTGAAACGACGGAAGGTTTCATGAAATATGCTACGGTCCCGGTCATCAACGGCTGTGACAATACTTTCCATCCGTCCCAGGCCTTGGCCGACATGCTGACCCTTTATGAAAAGACAGGCCGTTTTGAAACGAAGGTCCTCTATATCGGGGCCAAGAACAATACCTATAACTCGCTCAGTGAAATCGTCGTCAAATTGGGCGGCACCATGTACGGGCTGACGCCGTTCAGCCAGGTGACCAACGTGCCGGCTGACTTCTACGATACCTTAACGGCGACGGGCCACTATAAAGAACTGCCGACGGATATCTCCAAAGAAGACCTCAAAAAAAGTCGTCGCTGACGTCGACTGCGTCTACACCGATACCTGGGTCGACATGGAATTTTTCACCAATCCCGACTACGCCGAAAAGAAAAATCAGATCATCAACATGATGATGCCCTATCAAATCGACGCCGACCTCATGACAGGGACGGATACCATGGTCTTCCACGACATGCCCATCCATCCGGGCTATGAAATCACCAAAGACGTCATGGAAACCCATTTGGAAACGATCCTCGACGAAGCCGAAAACAGACGGCACGCCGAAAAAGGCCTCTTGGTCTACCTCATGACAGGTAAACTGGACTGGTAATCGCGAAACAAGGGACGGAGATACAAAGGAGGCGTTTCCAACAATCACTTCCTACGACTTATCCATCCATTGAAACATAGACCCAGCCGTCAAGGACTGAATGCTGTCCCTGGCGGCTGTTTTTTCGCTGGAAGCGGAGTTGACAAATCGATGAATTTTATTTACAATTACTTAGGATACTAAGAAAGGAGACGGCCATGATATCTCAGCATCGCCATACGGGCAGCTATGTCAGCAAGCTGTCCAACAAGCTGCGCCGCAAACTGGATATGCTTTCATCGCGCGGCGAGTTCAGCGGCTCCCAGGGACGGGCCCTGCACTTTTTACTGGCCCAAAAGGAAGACGTCTTTCAAAAAGACGTGGAGGAAGAATTCAGCATTCGGCCGTCGACGGCAACGGAGCTCTTAAAGCAAATGGAAAAGAGCGGCCTCATCGTCCGCGAGGCGGCAGCCCATGACAACCGCTTAAAAAAGATTGTCTTGACGGAAAAAGCACTCCAGTATAAAAAACAAGTAATCGACGATTTGACCGCCTTAGATGAAACACTAGTCAAGGGCATTTCCCAAAAGGACTTGCAGACCTTCATCAAGGTCGTCGAGAAGATGATGGATAATCTGGCTGAATGAGATGACGGCCTGTTATCCATTCTTTTTCAGTAAATACTTAGGAAACTAAGATATAAGAGAAAGGTGAGGAGTCTTCATATGAAGGAAAGAAATGATTTTTCGACAGGGAAGTTATTTCCCATGATTTTGAAATATTCCGTTCCGGCGGCGATTTCCCTATTGATTACGGCTATTTATAACATCGTCGACCGGGTTTTTGTTGGAAACTTCAACGGTACGTCGGCCTTGGCCGGCCTTTCGATTTGTTTTCCGCTTTTCTACATGATGATGCCTTCGGCCTTACCTGCAGTGCCGGCGGTTCGTCGTTGTTCAGCTTGTTTGCCGGAAAAGGGGAGCAGCAAAACATGAATCGCGCCTTTGGCAATTCCCTAATCTTAGTCGTCGTTTTTGAACTGCTGTTGACGGCTTTTTGCTTCTCTTTGCCGATCCCATCTTACAAGTCTTCGGCGTCACCGAAACGGCTTATGAATATGCCCTGGCTTATTACCGTATCGTCGCTTGGGCTGCCTATTTCAAGGCTGAGTCAGGTCTTTTGCGACTTTGTCCGCGTTTCCGGAAAGCCCATCATGGGGATGTGCGTTACGGCCATCGGGGCTGTGACCAACATCATCCTCGACGCCGTTTTTGTGGCCGGTCTCGATTGGGGTGTCACCGGCGCCGCTTGGGCGACGGTTATCGGCCAGCTTCTTTCGACCCTCTTCGGAGCCTACCTCGTTTGGAAGGGTCATACGAAAGTCGAGATCAGCCGCGATACCTTTGCCCTCGATGCCTGGCTGTCGAGAACGATCATCTCCTGCGGCTTTGCCTTTTGGATTGCCCAGATGGCCATGGGCCTCATCAGCCTGGTCTATAACAGCCAGTTGGGGCAGTACGGCGGCGATACGGCCATCAGTGTCTACGCCGTCGTGTCCAGTATGATGACCTTTGTCATCATGCCGGCTAGCGGTATCAGTCAGGGCATTCAGCCATTGTCGGCAACAACTTTGGCGCCGGGAATTACAAGCGCGTCATGGCCACCTTGTATCAGGCTTCGGCCTTTTCCGTGGCCATTACCTGCGTCATCTGGGTCATCGTCATGGTCTTTCCCGAAGCCATTCGGGCGGCCTTCGGGGCCTCGGAAGATATGATGCTATCGGCGTTCCCGGACTGCGGGCTAACTTCTGCATCACTCCCATTTTAGGCTTTGTCATGCTGGTGACGACCTTCTTCCAGTCCATTGCCAAACCGGCGCCGTCCATCGTCATCACCTTCTTACGGCAGATCCTGTTCCTGATCCCCCTCATCTATATCCTGCCCCTAGTCTGGGATATCAACGGCATCTTCATGGCTCAGCCGGTCAGCGATGCCCTGGCCCTAATCATTTCCATTTTCTTCGTCGTCCGAGAAAAAAGGCATCTCTACGGCCTCCTCAATCATAAGGGCGAGGCTAGTCTGATGCTTCGTGACGTAGATTATCGCATACAAAAAAGCTGTCCATCCAGGACAGCTTTTTAGGATGAAGGCAAGAGGTCAGCTAAAATAGAGGCAGACCAGGGGCAGGGTGATGATGGAGCAGATGGTCGTCACCAAGGTCATGCCGGCAGCATAATCTCCGGCGGACCGCTGGTTTTGCGCCAACATGACGATGGCGGCCATGCTGGGGAGGGCCGATAAGAGGCTCAAGGTGATGGTGATGTCGGTTCGAATGCCCAGCAGGGCTGCCAATTCGTAGAAGAAGAGGGGAAAGAGGCACATCTTGACCAGGACGGCACCGTAAAATTCTTTTTTGCCAATGTATTTTTTGACTTCGATAAAACAGAATAGACCGCCCATATAAATCATGGCCAAAGGCGTCGTTATCGAGCCGGCTTTGGTCAGGGCCGTATTGACCGGAAGCGGCAGATGGACGTCCAGGAAGATGCCGATGACGGCCAGGGTGACGGCGATCGTTGCCGGATTGACCATCTTTAACAGCCGGCTGGCGATGGACATAGCATTTTCTTTGTCCGTCGGCGCCGTGAGATTGACGCCTACCGTCCACAGCAGGAGTTGGTCGACGACGGTGAACAAGGCGATATACAGCATGCCATGTTCGGGAAAGACAGCAGCTACGATGGGGATGCCCATGAAGCCGATGTTGCCGAACATAGAACAGGCGCGATAGACATGATTTTCATTGCCCGTAAGCCCGAAAATGCGTGCCAACAGTCGGCAGAGCGGGTATAATAAAATGTACATCAGGCCGTCGCCGCCACGACGGGCAGGTCGCCGATAAACTGCTCTCGCGTTGCTCCATTGAGGGTATTGGTAAATAAGAGCAGCGGCAGAGATATCTTGGTGATGAATTGTGATAAGACACCGAGCGATCGAGGGGTTAAGACGCCCATGCGCACGCCTATAATGCCGATGAGGATGTAGATGACGAAACCGATGATCTGTCCTAAGACGATAGAAAAGTAATCCATGGGCCAGTCTCCTTTCTTAAAACGTCCTTATTTTATCATGCCTGACCGGCCTGACTAATGAAACCTTGGCCTTTGCCATGAAAAAAAGTAATGAATAAGGAGAGCAATCATGGATCTTTCGAAGATACGCTATTTTTTAGAAGCGGCACGGTTATGCAATTTTACGCAGGCTGCGCACAACTGTCATATCGCCCAGACGACGATGACCAAATATATTACCAACTTGGAGCGCGATTTAGGCTGTCCGCTGTTTTACCGCGAACATCGAGGTGTGTCATTGACAGCCGAAGGACGCCGTTTTTACGACGGCATGCGGGACATTTGCCGGTCCTATGAAAATCTGCGTCAGTCTTTGCGGCGGAAAGAACATAGGGAAATCCGCTTGGGGATGGCCATACAGGAATACGTCGAAGTCCGGTGGCTGCGCCGTTTTGAAGAAACCTTCCCGGAATATAAATTGTATTTTAGTTTTGACGAAACGGTTGATTTGGAAAATAATTTAGCTGACGGAATCCTCGACGGCTTCGTCTTTTCCGATGCCCAGTCGGTAAAGCGATCCTTTGCGTACCAGCGATTATTTGCCATTGACCAGTCCCTCGTCTGTGCCAATTCCTTATGGGACCGCTATGGGGCCATCGACGCGTCATCGGTCATTCGCCCTTTGTAACGAAGTCGGACCGACGCGATTATGTGGACAAGGTTCGTCGGAACTGCTGCCACGTTTTCAATCGCGGCTTTGAGGAAGTCCGGCGATGTAAAAAATTTGTCAGAGCAGCTCTTGACGGTCAGTATGGCTCAAGGTTTTGCCGTACTGCCCATCCATCAAGGCGAGGCCTATCCGGGACTCAAGGTCATCCCCTTAGGCGATGAATTTACAGAACATGCCGTCCTGGCGTATCGACAGGACGGCATGACGGAAGCGCTGCAGCATTTCTTAACTTTTTTTGCGGGGATGCCATAGTTCGCTCAAGGCGACGCCGCCGAGGATGAGAACGGCGCCGACCCACTGCATGGGTGTCAGGACTTCCCCAAGGATGAGAGCTGACAAGAGGAGGGCCGTGAAGGGCTCGAAGTAGCCGCAGATGGAGACGCTCTGGGCCGACAGGCGCTGGACGCCGGTAAAATAGAGGCGTAGCCAAGGCCGGTATTGATGAAGCCTAATAAGCCATGTAGGACATGTCTTGGATAGTCAGATTGACGTCCGGTGTCGGTAGATTGTAGGTGACGGCGCCGACGAGAATGGAGGCGATGATGAGCTGACAGGCTGGAGCAAAGAAGCCCGTCAGGGGCTTTGCCTTTTTCATGACGACAATCAAGAGGGCAAAACAGACGGCGCCGAGAAAACCGCAGGCCACGCCCCAGGAGAGGCCGTGGGCCTGAAAGTCAGCCCCGTTGATGGCGATGATGCCCAAGGTGACCAGTACCATGGCCGTGACTTTGGGGACGGTGAAGGGCTCTTTAAAGACGAAGCGCGATAAAATCATGATCAGGATGGGTCCAATATAGCATAAGAGCGTGGCCAGCTGACGCCAATCTGTTGGTAGGCCTCATAGAGGAAAATCCAGTTTCCGCCTAAAAAGACGCCGGCTAAGACGAGGAGCAGCCACTCCCTGGGCGGCATCTGATAGAGGGTTTTCCATTCATGGCGAAATCCCGTCAGGACCAGTAAAAACAGGCTGCCCAGAACCGTTCGGGTCAGGACGATTTCATAGCTCGACAGGGGAATGTGGCTGGCGACGATACCGTTGGTCCCGTAAATCACCGTGGCCAGCATGAATTTTAAATAGGCGTCTTTCATAAAGATACCTCCCTTCACGTTTCTTTTTTAAATATAACATATTTATAACGGCCTGTCTGTAAGGAAAATGCTGTAAAACGTTTATCTTTACGGTTTTTTATTTTGGACAGTATTTTTTTCAGTGAAGGACGAAGGTGTTGACAAAGAAATTTTTCTGTGCTAGAATCCTTCTCATAGCAAGACTTAATTACATATTCAGATTACCGCCGGGTACGTTCAGACTATTCCAGTAGGCCTTAGCAGGAATAGTGTGGACGTGCCCTTTTTTTGTAAAGGAGGAATTTCTATGGCATGGATTTATTTACTTATCGCCGGAATTTTGGAAATGGGCTGGGCCGTTGGCCTGAAATATACCCATGGATTTTCAAATCTCGTTCCCAGTATCCTTACGTTGATTAGCATGGCAGCCAGCTTCCTGTTTTTGAGTTTGGCCCTGCGCGACCTTCCTATCAGCATGGCCTACGCCATCTGGACAGGCATCGGCATCGTCGGTACGGTGATTGCCGGCCTCATCCTGTTCCAAGAAACACTGACCCTTGGCAGTCTCTGTCCGTGGTCCTGATCGTAGCCGGCCTGATCGGTCTGCGCCTAACCAGCGGGGCCTGAGTCCTTGGAGGAGCTTGTCTGCAGCCGTATTCCCAGCCTTGTGATTGTGGTATAATAAAAAACGCCGACTATCGCGGCAGAGAAGAGAGGGAATCATCATGAGTATGCAGCATCAAGAAGAAATTACGTGTCCTGCTTGCCAAACGAAGGGAAATTTCACCGTCTGGGACCGTCTCGACATTCAAGACAACCCGGAAATGAAGGACAGCATTGCTTCTTTGGAAGTCTTCCAATATCATTGCCCCCATTGCGGTGCGACGGTAAATGTCGACTACGGATTCTTATATCACGACAAGGATCGTCACTTCATCGTCTTCTTTGCACCGACAGCTGATTTTGAACAGCGTGCTGACCTTGACATGAGCGAAGGACAGGAAGCTTTTCGCGCCATGCAGCAAAACGAAGGCTACATCTTCCGCTTAGTCCGGACGAAAGAAGATTTGTTAGAAAAAATAACCGTCTTTGAAGCCGGCCTCGATGACCGCTTGGCAGAATTGACGAAAACGGCAGCCCTGGCCCAATTTAAAGCACAAAATCAGTCCTTTGATGTTACCAGCTGTCACTTTGTCGTTCAGGACGACGGTTCCCTCCGCCTGGTATTCTTCAACAACGCATCGGGAGAAGGCGCTTACATCGGCTTTAATGACAGTCTCGCTCCTTTGTACCACCAGTTTGAACAATCCTTGGCCGACAAGTTGCCCCAGGAAGAAGCGGCACTGGCCCGCATCGATTCGGCTTGGACGCAGGATTTCTTACATGCCAACGTATATAATTAAAAAGGAGGGATTCCTATGTCCCAATTAGTCGTCGTCATTCAATGTGATATCGTCACCAAGCGCTGCAGCGGCTATGCCTGCATGAATACCTTCGTCAACCGTGTTGATACTATGGCTGATTATCCGCCCGATACGCGGTTTCTCATGATGACCTGCGGCGGCTGCTGCGGTGCCGGTATCTCGGCAAAACTCGAAAATTTGGCGCGGAAGATGAAGCGCTACGGCGATGAAAAAGAAAACGTCACCATCCATTTTGCTTCGTGCGTCGTCTCCGACTCGTATCACCGACCGCCCTGTCCCTTCCGCAATTACATGGCTCAGATCATCGAGCGCAAGGGCTATCCCTTAGTCCTCGGGACCTATCTTTCAAAGTCTACGGAAGCCAAACGGAAGAAGGGCGTCTATCGTGAATGGTAAGATAAACAGATGGCTTGCGGCAGGCCTTATGGGGGCAGTGCTCCTAGGCCTGCCTCTTTTTACGCAGCCAGCCGTTTCAGGCTGAAGCCGGCCCAGATCTTGGGACCATCGAAAAAGCCTCGTGGCAGGTAAAACCGGCTTACGAACAACCCCTTCTCGACGTGCCGGCCGGCGCTGATACGATCATGGGGCCGGCGACAATATCTCCGGAACAGATGGTTCATTTTATCCGCAAGCGCAATGAAAAGCCTAAATTGAATGCTCCTTTGGAAGACGTCGTACAGGCCTATTATGAAGAAGCGGGCCGCGAAGGCATTCGTCCCGATATCGCCCTTTGTCAGGCGTTGAAAGAGACGGGCTACTTTGCCTACGGCGGCGACGTATCGCCGGAACAGAATAATTTCTGCGGTCTCGGCGCCACGGGAAACGGCGCTCCCGGAGCCAGTTTTGCCACACCTCAGCTCGGCGTCCGGGCTCATATCCAGCACCTTTTGGCCTACGCCAGTACGGAGCGGCCTAAGACAGAGATCGTCGATCCCCGGTATGAACTCCTCGTTCATAATCATCCCGAACTTTTCGGCAAGGTGACGAAATGGACCGGACTTAACGGTCGCTGGGCCGTTCCCGGCAAGCACTACGGCCAGGAAATCCTTTGGATGTGGACCGAAGCCCAGACGCCCGACGGGAGCGACGACGATTTGCTGACGGGCTTTGAAAGAGTCATCCTCCATCGCGACGACCCGTCTTCCTATCTCTATCGGGGCATTTTATTCTTCCATCAGGGATACTACTGGCTGGCCGAAGAGGACTTCCGAAAGGCCCTGAAGAAAAACGGCAAGTCGCCGGCAGCCTGGTACGACTTGGCTTTGGTACAGCAAAAAAGAGGGAACCTCGACGCAGCCCTTGACAGTTACGATAAGGCTATTGCCGTACGGCCTGAGTTTTTAGAAGCCTGGTATAATCGAGGAATTTTGGCGATGGGCCTGGGAAAGAATCAAGAAGCCCTGCGTTCGTTTCAAGAAATCCTTCGCTTTTCGCCCCAATCAGCTGACGCCGCCAACGCCATGGCGGTCGTCTACTTCAAGCAGGGAAAATACGATGCCGGCCGTCAAACCTTAACGAAAGCCGGACAGATCAATACAACTAATGAACGCGTGAAAGCCAATCAAAAACAGCTGCAAGCCTACGATAAAAAGTAGGTCTGCAGCTGTTTTGCTGTATTTAGGATTTCATGGAAATTTCGGTATCGATAATTTTTTCGATGATGTCGGCGTGGTGGGTAGCGATGATGAGGGTCTTGCCGGCTTTTTTCAGGCTCGGCAGAAAGTCTTCCAACCAGGCAAGGCCGTCGGCGTCGAGATAGCTTTCGGGCTCATCCATAGTCCAAATCTGGGGGTTCATGGCCAGAATGGAGGCGATGGCCGTCCGCTTCTTTTCCCCGCCGGACAGGGAATACGGCGCCCGTTCAGAAAGTTTCGTCAGGCCCAGGAGGTCCATGGCGTCGTCGACCCGTTTTTTGATCTCGTCGGCAGGAAGGCCCATTTGAACGGGACCGAAGGCCAGTTCTTCACGGACACTGCTGCAAAAGAGCTGGGAATCGGGATGCTGCCAAATATAGCCGATGCGTTGGTGAAACCATTTGGAATACTTGTGGTCGCGCATCTTGGCTGCCGTAATGACCGTACCGTCAAAGGTATAGGTCCCTTGTTGGGGGAAAATCAGGCCGTTCAAGAGCCGCAGGAGGGTCGACTTTCCGGCACCGTTGGGACCGGTGAGGAGGACGGCCTGTCCGGGCTCAATGGTTTTTGTCAGGTGACTGAGTATGGGTCTGTCGTCGTAGGCAAAACAGACGTCGTCGAGAATAATCATGAAAGAACTCCTTCCAAGCGGACGAAGAGGTAGACGTAAGATAAGAGCATTAAAAGCAGCACGCCCGTCGCCGGGGACAAGGGGCGTTTTTTTCCGTCATCATAGACTTGGTATTCACCGGTAAAGCCGCGGCAGCGCATGGCTTCATAGAGATCCTGGGACAGGCGCTGGGATTTTTGCAGCATAATGCCGGCGACGCCGCTGAGGGCTGCTTTTTTATCGGGATTTTTGCCGACGGAGCGTAGCTTCAAGGCCGTCAGGAGTTCGGCCGATTCCTGGCCGAGAATGGCGATGTAGCGCAGGGTCGTATCCAAAATGAAGATGATCAGGGACGGAACGTGAAAGGCCCGCAGGGCCGCCGTCAGTTTGTGCCACGATACATTTTGCTGGAGGAGCATCAGACCGAGGACGGTGAGACAGGTCTTACAGGGCAGGAGATAGACGTGTTGGCCGTTGCCGAGAAAGAAGGCCGGTGCCACGATGACGGCGCAGACGGCGGAAGCGGCCAGGGCTGCGGCTAAGGTCGTGCGCAATTGACGGCCGGGATGGAAGGCCAGGAGTACCAATTCACCGGCCAGAACAGCCCACAGAAAGGCCATGGTCCGACAGAGGACTACGAGCAGAATCATCATCAGCGTCGTGACCAGGGCCGGGCCGGCGCCGACGGCCCAACGGGACGGACCGTGCTGCTGACGCAGGGCCTTTAAGATGGAACTAAACGCAGGAGGGAGCGGGAATGAAATAATCCCGGTCACGGCCGGGATTATAGTTTTCTTCACGCTGCGCCCATTCAGGGAGCTTCATGGGTCAGGCCTCCTAATGCTGGGACGGCGTGTCGAAGGACGGCTTCGCCGGCAGGAAGGATGCGATGACTTTAAAGATGATGATTAAAAGCGCCGTGCCGATGAGGGCTGAAAGGACATAGCCCAAGCGTCGGGGAGTCCGGCAATGGCGTAATCCGGCATGAGAACGTCAAAGGAGAAGCCATTTTCCATGCCCGACGGCGTATAGCCTAAGGCCGAGCCGAAGAAATCCGTTTCTGCCAGTTCTTCGACATCCCATTCACCCCAAGCCGTACCGGCGGCCAAGAGCCTAAGGGCGTGGCTAAGATGAGGCGCCTAAGAGTCCGAACAGGGATTTGCTCGATGAAGCCGGTGCAGTCATTTGGAATAAATCAGGCGACGTCTTTTTGAGGTAAGCAGGACACCTGTCGTAAAGATGACTTCGGCCAAGCCAAAAATCGTGATATGGCCGATCATCATGGCCGGAATCGAAATCGACAGCGGATAGGGACAGTACAGTGCTTGACCGGCTGCATCGGTGAAGAGCAGAGGCTGGATGCCGAATTCAACGGCAGCACAGAAGGCGGCGACGTTGATGCCGACGTAAGAGCCGATGCCGGCGGCAATAATATCCGAAGAGATGAGTTTCTTTACGCCGTGATAGACGAAATATCCCGTAAAAGGCAGGGCAAAGGCCATGTTGAAACTGTTGGCGCCAAAGGCTAAGATGCCGCCGTCGCCAAAGAAGAGTGCTTGGATGAGCAGGGCCACACTGACGGCCAGACAGGCTGCGTACGGTCCGAGGAGGATGGCGATGAGCGTGCCGCCGACGGCATGACCCGTCGTACCGCCCGGAAGGGGAACGTTGAACATCATGGCCAAAAAGGAGAAGGCCGCGGCTACACCGAGGAGGGGCAGCTTTTCACGAGGCACCGTTTCCTTGACCTTACGGATCGATAACAGCCAAATGGGAACCATGACGCTCCGAGGATGCCGCACGTCGAAGGGCTCAGATAATTCTCAGGGATATGCATTGATAATAACCTCTTTTCCACGAATAATTTAATATAGTATTATTTTACTGAAAAAAAGGAAGAAATATAAGCCCATAGGGGGATACAAAATTATTCTTCTTTCATGATAGCCTTAGAATCTTGAGATAAGACTTTGCTTAGAAGTGTTTTTAGTCGGATGAAGCCGAGTCAAACATTTCCGACTAAAAATAATGTAAGCGCCGTTGTTTTCTCTCGATTAGAAAATCTGTTTGCATAATATAGTCCTGAGTTGGGGGCGGGGGCAATTTTTTTCTTGTACCGCGAGGAATTTTGCGTTACAATAAGGAAGTATTGGGCATTAGCTCAGCAGGGAGAGCGCAAGGTTCGCAATCTTGAGGTCAGGGTTCGATCCCCTATGCTCCACCAATTTGACATAGGAACCCACGCAGCTCGTGCCGCGCGGGGTGTTTTTTTTACGAATTCGACGATGTGCTTTTCGCGCCTTTTCGGCGACAGAAAGTGAGTATAGACGATGATTGACTATCATGAAATTTTATCCCGTATGAATCCCAATCAGCGGATCAACTACGATACGGTCTACCAGCTAATGGCCAAGCGCTGGCAGCAGGACGGCGTCAAGCCCGCATCCTGCTCCATTCCTGCTGCGGCCCCTGCAGTACGGCCGTTTTGGACCGCCTGGTTGAGGTTGCCGACGTGACGGTGTATTTCTTCAATCCCAATATCCATCCCGAAGCCGAATACAAGCGGCGGGAATGGGTACAGCAGCAGTTCATTGCCGAGTATAACGAGAAGACCGGCCACGATGTCCACTTTTTGGCCGCCCCTTATGAGCCGAAGGATTACTTTGAAGCCGTAAAAGGCTGGAAGACGAGCCGGAAGGCGGCGCTCGCTGCCGCGTCTGTTTTGAGATGCGCATGAAGGCCGCGGCTGAAAAGATGAAGGAACTCGACTACGATTACTTCACGACGACCTTGACCGTTAGCCCTCATAAAAATTCACAGGTCATCAATGACGTCGGCCGGGAGATTGAAGAAGCATACGGCATTGCTTACTTGCCTACAGATTTCAAAAAAGGCAACGGATTCCTGACGTCGACCAAGATGGCCGAAGCCTATGATCTCTATCGCCAACCCTACTGTGGCTGTATCTTTGGCGCTCGCAGCCAAGGCCTCGATTTAGAAGCAATCGGCAAAGAAGCAGAAGCTTTTTAGCGATAAAGAGAAAAATAAATAAGTGATATTTTGCTAAAGTCCTTTCGAAAGAAAGGGCTTATTTTTATGGATCATGTTCCAATATTACAATTAAAATACGATTAAAATAAATAATAATAATATATTTGTGTGGATTTACACTTAGATTTGATTTACAATATAAGTAAATAAAACAAATTATGTTGATTGGAAGTGGAGTCTATGAGTAAAGAGAGACAGAATATATTGCGGGCCTGTATCTTGACCGTACTGATGGCTATGCCTGTTGCCGGTATCTGTTCGGCGTCTTATTATCCTTGGACCGATGAGAATGATATCGGTGGTACATATGAAATTAAAGGTAGAGAACATGCCATTTACTTTGATGAGAGTGAAAAAGCTGTTCAAGCTAAAAATGACGTAACTATCACCAATGGGCCAGAAGCTGATTTGGAGAACAATAATGATACAATGTCTATCATTTCAACTAACCGGGCAGATGGGAATTCCTTTACCTTCGACATGAATGGAAAGAATCTTACTGCTGGCGACTACGGCTCATTTATCAATTTGACAGGTGGGAGCAATAATAAGGCGGAGATTGTGAATGCTTGGAATATCACCGGCACCACACATAAGGCTAATCTCATATATGCGTTGGATCAGGCATAAGATTTCCTTAGATGCCAGGAATGATATTCAGTTGAATAAAAAGAGGTCTGATTCACCGGCAACTCTTATTTCTATTGTTGGGGATAATCTCTTTCATCTATCGGCTGGTCGCGATGTGACTATGACAAATGAGAATCCTACGAATATACTTAATCTTAAGGATGGAGGAAAGGCGAAGGTGCAGGCCGGTCGTGACTTATTGTTTAACCAGGCTAACGTAGGAGGCTATCCAATAATTGCCATGAGCAATGACTCCTCATTGGAGATGATTTCCGGCAATGATATTGTCTTTGACAATGAAGGTAACGGTAATATCATTTATGGTAAGCAGAGTCAACTCAATATTGAAGCGGGGCGTGACATTGTCTATAATCATAAACATAAGAAAGGGAGTCCTGTCAATTCTTTTGCCTCTGAGATGAAGGCGAGAATCAACGCTGGTCACAACATCGTAATAAACAGCATTCGCTCAGCCAATTTGTTTAAAATTGTGGGTAATTCTTCTGTTGAAGTAGTGGCTGATAACGACGTCTTATTTCATATTACGAATTTGTCATCACCGCCTGCTATAGGAGTTACAAATAATTCATCTTTTTCTTTAAAGGGTAGGGATTTTTTCAGTAATGCACAAAGAACTTTGTGGGCAGGTGATAAATCTACGATAAATATCGATGTTAGCCATGATATCCAATTTATCACGCCTGGAATCGACGTCGGTACCAGCATGATTTTAGCTAACATTAACGGTACGGTTGATGTTACAGCTGATCGCGATATTATTTTAGACGCTAGTGTAGCAGCTCCTAACGTCCGAGCCGATACAAAAGGTCAGGTCAATTTGGTGGCTGGGCGTGATATGATTCTTTCGACGGCGGGTAAAGACGCAACGAATCCTCGCGAGTCTAATCTCTATGCCAACGACGGCACGATTACGGCCAAGGTCATTGACGGTACCATGTCTATCGCCAACGAAGGTGCTGTCGGAGCTTATGCGAATAACAGCGGCAGCATTACCCTCGAAGGACCTGTCGTCATGGAAGTCGGGAATGGTGCCGTGGCCACAAAGGATGGAGCAATCCTTTTAAAGGACCTTTAACGCTTCATGGTACGGCAACGGGACTTAACGCCGATGGTGGCAGTGTTACCTTGAAGGGGAAGCTGTCATGGATACGGTGGATGGAGCTATTGCTGGAAACAGTGGAACTATCCTCTTTAAAGGGCCCTTGACGTTACGCAGTACATCAACCGGTCTTACTGCCGATGGCGGCAATATTACGCTTGATGGAGAAGCCGTTATGGATACGGCTGACGGAGCTGTGGCCACTAATGGCGGGACGATTCTTTTCAATGGACCGTTGACGTTATATAGCAGCGACACGGCTTTGCGGACTGCTGACGGTGGTGTCATCGATGCGGCGGCAGCCGATACGGATAAATACATTGAAGGCAATGTTGTTTCTAACGGCGGTATCGTTTCTCTCGACTTGAATACGGTCGGATCCTATTTGACGGGGACGACAACCGTGTCGGACGGTACGGACAGTACCGGAATGCTGAACATGACCCTTGGGAATGGCACTGTCTGGAACGTGGCCGGTGACAGTTCTTTGACCAACCTCACTAATAACGGCACCGTCAATATGGCCGACAGCAATCGGACGGGTCAGCAAGTTACGGCCAAGACCCTCTCCGGTACGGGCACTTTGGTCATGGATTTGGACTGGTTGTCTAATCAGGGGACGAAAGGCGTCACGGCCAACAGCGATTATCTGACCGTTACCGACAGCGCCACCGGGACGCAGGCTTTAGTGAGTGATCCGACCGTCATGAACCTCGATAAAATGGGGGTTAACGACCGCCTCTATGTTGCCGAACTCAATAACAGCGACGCTGTACTTACCAGCTCCATTCAGCAGCGCAACGTCAATAAGGGCCATCTCTATGATTAAATTATCGGTCTGACCCATGAAACGACGGGCGACACGACGGATTGGTACTTCGGCTCTGTCGGCAGCGTCGAAAGTCCCATCGTCCCGGCAGCGGACGTGCAGAACCGGACCCTTTTCGACATGGCGACCAACATGGATACCCTCAATAAACGTCTCGGTGAAGCTCGCTATGCCGATGGCCAAGATGCTGGCATGTGGACCCGTTTGACCTATTGCCACTTGGGACGCGACAGCTACGACGGCCACAGCAATCGCTTTGAACTCGGCTACGATAGGGTAAAACCGGGCGCTAACGACAGTACTTCGTCAGGGCCTATCTTTCAGCTATCTCCGGGATCGGACGTCCTTTACGGAAGGGCAGGGAAAATATAAGGGCTACTCGGGCAGCTTCTATCAGACCTGGCTCGGTCAGAAGGGCCATTACCTTGACGTCGTCGGCCGCATTGGCCGATTGAACGGCGAAGGGACGACGAGGCTTATAAACGGCGAAGCATCGAAGAGTTCCTTCGGGACCTGGTACCAACAGGCCAGCGTCGAATGGGGCCGCAAGAAAGCTCTGCGCGACTCGTGGTACATTGAACCCCAGAGCCAACTTCAGTATACTCACCTCAATGGGACGAACTACCGGGCCAGTGACGGCATCGGTCAAAACTTTGACAGCGTCCACAGCCTCATCGGCCGCTTAGGTTTCCGCCTCGGGAAAGACATCGATGCACAGAAATCCTGGTACATCAAAGCCGACATCCTCCACGAATTTGCCGGTAACCGCACCTTTGACCTGACCTCTATCGATGGCTTGGAACGGATCCATTATGACAAGACCAATCACGACACATGGTACGATGTAGGTGCCGGCATCACAGCCGAACTCAGTCACGATCGGAGCCTGTGGTTTGAATTTGAACGGACCTTCAACGGTTCTTACGGTAAAGATTGGGAACTCAATGCCGGCATGACCTGGCGCTTCCATTAAGGGAAATCAGGCAAACAATTGAATAAATAAACTATAATCCCCGATATCAAGTGGAATACCTTGGTATCGGGGATTTTTTGGGGTTTAAAAACTCATTCATATGGCGGAGCTTATTTCCGTTTAGAGTCCTTTGAATAAGGTTGTCGTTTGTTGGAACTCATCGACATATTTTTGGAACGTTGTGAGTAGTGGAATGTGATTCGAAAGGGGTTCCTTATGGGTAATTTGATAGATCGTTCTTTCCGGCGGCGGTGACGTCAAGGTGTAGATGGACAGATCCATTTCTTTTCGAAGGGCGTGGGCCATGGAAATGGGAAGGATAGACCAGTAGTGGCGTTCCAGAAAATAATGAAATAGGGACGGGTTATTGAATTTGATGCGCGGACTGGTGACGGTATTGAACCAGAAATCATGCCAGGCCTGGAATTCAGGCTCCAGTCAATGAACATTTCTTCTTTTACATCCAAATCATGGGGATGGATAGCGCCAGAAGGATGCGGCGTGTCTTTTTTGCATAATAACACCATCGGTTCCGTGAACAAAGGCCGCGTAACGACATTCTTATAGGCGAAAGGCGTAATGACGAAGCCCGTATCGATTTCGTGATTCAGGAGCAGCGTATAGATTTCCTGTGAATGCTGGGTCCGAATGGCTAAGTCAAGGGTTTCTTCGTGAGCGAGTAAGTTTTGGTACAACTCCGGCAATACATAGGTATTGAGGCTGTCCGTGCAGCCCAGGGATAAGATGCTGTGCGGTTGGGACGTTTGAAGGGCCTGTGTATCTTTGAATAGTGAGAGCCAACGTTCGGCCAGAGGAAGAAAGCTTTCTCCTTTTGGGGTCAGATGGATTGTTCGTTGTCCCTGGTGGCGGACGATGAGTTGACTGTGGAGCTCGGCTTCCATGGCTTTCAGGTGGTGACTGACTGTTGACTGCGATAAGTATAGGTTTTCGGCTGCTTTAGAGAGACTGTGGGTATTGACGATTTCTAAGAAAATCCGTATGGCCGTGATGTTCATGATTTTCCTTTCTTACAGCAAATCCATTTTATAAAATATCTAAGTTATCTATATTATAATATCAAATCATTCATTATTCAAATGAATGATTTGGAAATATAATAAGGATAAGAAATACGAATGTTTGAAAGGAGTTGGTTTTATGTATCCAGCATGGATATGATTCGTTGTACGATCATGCGGGGCGGTACGAGCAAAGGAATCTTTCTCATGGCCCACGACTTACCGACGAATCCGTCTCAGCAGGATGACGTGATTTTGCAGATTTTCGGGACACCGGATATCCGTCAGATTGACGGACTGGGAGGCGGAGACTTATTGACCAGCAAATGTGCTATCATCGGTCCGTCGTCACGACCGGATGCAGATGTAGATTATACGTTTGCTCAGGTGGCACTCGATAAAGCGTTGGTTAACCGCAAAGGAAATTGTGGGAATATCGCAGCCGCTGTCGGTCCCTTTGCCATTCACCAGGGTCTTGTGCCGGTAACCGAACCGGTAACAACCGTGCGTATCCACTTGACGAATTCTCATAATATCGTCACTGCCGAGATTCCTGTCGCCAACGGCGAAGCTGTCGTTGACGGAGAGCTTCATATCGATGGTGTCCCGGGCACGGGGGCTAAGATCATCTTGGACTGGAAAGACGGACAAGGCGCCTTTACGGGAAAGATGCTGCCGACTGGACATGTTTCAGACGTCATTGAAGCGGGAGGGCGGAATTATCATGTCTCCATCTTTGATGTCGGCAACCCCTTGGTCTTTGTCCCGGCCGGCGAACTTAATTTGACGGGCCTTGAAACGCCGAAAATGATTGAGTCAAATCCGGAAGTCATGGCCTTATTAGAAGAAATACGAGGAAAAGCGGCTGAAAAAATCGGAATGGTACAGCATTGGCAGTCTTCCGTGCAAGAGTCGGGGTACGTCCCTTCATTGCCTTAGTAAGTCCGCCGGCTGCGTATGAGACTTTTGATGGAAAACAGGTAGAAGCAAAAGATGTCGATGTCGTCAGCCGATTACTATTCATGCAGCAGGTCCATAAGAGTTACCCCGTGACATCGACGGTTACCTTGGCCATTGCTGCCAAGATTCCCGGAACCGTCGTCAGTCAGGTGGTTCGTCCGGAGTCCAAACAACAGCAGGATATTCGCATCGGCCATCCGGCCGGTGTCATTCCGGCAGAATCAATGGTCGATATTGAAAAGGATACTATCGTGGTGCGTAAGGCTGCGATGTACAGAACGGCTCGGCTTATCATGGATGGGTACGTGTATGTTCGTCAGTCTCAGCTCGGTCGGACATAAGAGGGGGAAAATACTATGGTTGAAAAAACGAAAGAAGGTTTGCAGCGTGGTTTGAAAGAACGGCATATACAGTTGATGTCCATTGGCACGGCTATTGGCGTCGGCCTTTTCCTGGGTTCTTCACCAGCGATTCAGTTGTCAGGTCCGTCGATTATCCTTGAATATATCGTCTGTGGGGTCATCGTCTTTATCGTCATGAGAGCTTTGGGGGAATTGTCCGTACATAATCCCGTTTCCGGTCCTTTGCCCGTCATGCCAGGATTATATCAGCCCTTGGGCCGGCTTCATGGCTTCGTGGAATTACTTGTACATGATTTGGGCAGTCTGCACGGCGGAAATCATTGCAGCTCCTATCTTTATGCAGTTTTGGCTGCCCGATACGCCGCGATTGTTATGGTCCTTTTTAGCCTTTCTCCTGATCGTCGGGCTGAATTTTATGGCAGTCCATAACTTTGGAGAATTTGAATTTTGGTTTGCCATGATTAAGATCGTCGCTATTGTCGGGATGATTTTCTTCGGCGGACTCATGATTTTTGTGGGTATCGGTCAATTTTCAGAACCTGTCGGCATTTCAAATTTATGGAATAATGGAGGCTTTTTCCCGAAAGGGGCCTTTGGGTTCTTGATGGCATTGCCGTTTTGTATCTATGCGTACGGCGGTTCGGAAATGATCGGCAATACGGCCGGCGAAGTACAGAATCCTGAAAAAACCTTAGCCAAGGCCATCAACAATATTTTCCTGCGAATTCTTATTTTCTATGTCGGCTCCTTATTCGTCGTCATGTGTATTTTCCCATGGGATCAGGTCGGCGGGACTTTCGGCAGCCTTTCGTGCAGGTTTTCCACTATGCCGGCATTCAAGAAGCGGCAGGCATCATGAACTTTGTCGTACTGACGTCAGCCTTGTCTTCGTTTAACAGTAATCTCTTTGCCGGAACGCGAATGGTATTTAACTTAGCAGAACAACATCAGGCGCCGCAGTGGCTGCGGAAGACAAATTCCAACAGCATCCCTTATCGCTGTGTCCTCGCTATCGCGGCCTCCCTCTGTGTCGGCGTCGTCTTAAGCCTCTTCGTGCCGCAGGATGTCTTTAGTGCCATGGTCGGCGCCGGTTCGACGTCGATTATGCTGACGTATATCATCATCCTGGTGTCGCACCATCGTTACCGCCGTATGCTGGCAGCCGGCAAAGTAACCAGAAGCAGTTTTCGTTTGCCTCTGTACCCCTTTACGACGTGGATCGCAGGAGCTTTCATTGTCGTTTCCCTTGCCGTCATCGCCTATGGTGAGACGACTCGTATCGGCTTTGGCGTAGCCCTTGTGCTATACGGCGTTCTTACAGCCATTTATTTTTTATCAGGCATGAATAAACATAGTATTATTCTTGAACCACAGAAAGGATGCAGTCAACATGAACTATAACGAATTGGATACATCAATCTTAGAAGCTTTTAAAGAATTGGATACGTCTTCCTTGACGGATGCCTTGGACAAACAGGGGATTGCCGGAGGACTGTTGGGCATTAAAGCCGTTGTTCCGGGAACCCGTCTTTGCGGTCAGGCTTTTACGGTGCAATATATTCCCTGCGGTCAGACCAAGGGCAATGTCGGTGATTTTCTCGACGATGTCCCGCAAGGCCATGTCGTAGTCATTGATAATGGCGGCAGACAGTACTGCACGGTCTGGGGCGATATCATGTCGCAGGTGGCGGAATGGAAGGGTGTTGCCGGTACGGTCATCGACGGGGTATGCCGGGATGTTAAGACCATTCAGGACCTCAAGTATCCTATCTTTACAAAAGGAAACTATATGATGACCGGTAAGGACCGCGTCGAAGTGGCTTCCATTAACGAACCGGTTTCGATTTCATCGGTCAAGGTCTGCCCCGGTGATTTGATTGTCGCCGATGAAAACGGTGCCGTCTGCATTCCTTTGCAGGTCGTAGAAACGACGCTGCAGATTGCCCAGTCCATTGAAGCGAAGGAACAGCAGATCGTAGCCTTGGTCAAGAGCGGTAAGACCTTGAAAGAAGCTCGGGCCCAGATGGGGTACCATCATTTACAGACGCACGAAGAAAATTGACAGGGGGAATCGAGATGGATATTGCCAGTGCTTTTAAGGGAATCCCAACCGGGAATATTTGTGATATGAATGGCCGGGAAGGAAGTATGGATGCGGCTATTAAACCGTTAGATTATCATTTTGAGATGGCCGGCTATGCCATGACCGTAACCTGCGTGCCAGGAGACAACTTGACGATTCACCGCGCCATTGCTGAAGCCAAACCGGGCGTCGTCTTGGTCATTCAGTGCCAGGGGTACCTTCAGGCCGGCGTCTTCGGAGAACTCTTTGCGACGTCTTGCCGGGCCAGAGGCATTGCCGGAGTCGTCATCGATGGCGCTTGCCGGGATAAGCGGGATATTATTGAAATGAATTATCCGGTTTTTGCCCGCGGCGTCTGCCCCAATGGGACGCTGAAAGAAACTTGCGCACTATCGATGAAGTCATCGAATGCGGCGGTCGTATCGTCCACCCCGGGGATATCATTGTCGGTGATGCCGACGGTGTCGTCGTCATTCCCAAAGAACGGGCCGAAGAGGTCCTTGAAAAGTCACAAGGGAAGAAGAAAAAAGAAGATGAATTGAAAGTCCTTTTACAACAAGGCCAGACGACGGCAGAGTTGATGGGCTTTGCCAAAAAATGGCAATCATGAAACAGGGGGATCAGTGATGCGTGATTTTATTAGTCAACGGGTAAAAGACCTGCAGCCGTCGGCAACGGTACGGCTTATGAGTTTAGCAAAACAGATGAAAGAAGAAGGTCAAGATATTATTAACCTGGCTGGTGGCGAACCGGATTTCAAGACGCCGTCACCTATTATCGAACGAGCCTATGCCGATATGAAGCCGGGTTCACGTCGTATGTCCAAAGTCAGGGGCTGCCGGAACTGCGCCGAAAATTGGCTCAGAAACTACAGAATTGGAAAATGGGATTGGTGCCGTCCAG
>ENA-OQBJ01000435-OQBJ01000435.1-human-gut-metagenome-genome-assembly--contig:-NODE-435-length-22190-cov-1.751076_pt1 | contig 22190 bp, 30 predicted proteins | sample MGYA00242743_ERZ504545 | MGnify/ENA primary metagenome ERZ504545 (study PRJEB26092, sample SAMD00036252) | human gut metagenome | host: Homo sapiens | study: EMG produced TPA metagenomics assembly of...
AGTTACCAATTACTATATATTCACATTTATCTTTCTTAAACTGCATGCTGTTTTTAACTTGTCCAGGACATTTCCCGGTCTTTCACATTTCAAAGCGCCGTTCTTCATCTCTGCCGCCTGTTTGCATCTTGCCACAGAAACAACTTTTGCATTCATCTTTTCTGCGATATCACGCATACGCGCTTCGTCTCCACCGCACGCACAGACAAGAAGTCCGATTGTTGCTCCGTGAAGATCAGGGAATTCCATTGTCACGATAATTCCACCTGTTGTCTTTGTAATCGGCGCATCAAATGTAGTTGCTTTTCCTGTAAACGGTCCGCCCATGATGATCTCACCATATACTCCATCAATACCGCCGGCTCTTTCAATAAGCTCTTCCACAGATGTTCCTACCGGAACGTCCATAAATACATGTGGCTGATTTCCACCGTTAAGCTTACCGATTACTGTAAGATTCTTACTGAAGCAAGGCTTTCTTTCATCAATTGCTTCTGCAACTCTTGCGAGTGTTTCCACATTGATAACGATAGATTTTGCTGCTGAAGGAAGCTGTGTCGGATCAAGTTTCGATTCCAAGACACTCTCTTACAACTGCTCTTTCTTCGCCCATCGGATAAATGTCCGGCAGTAAATGAATAGAAATTGCAGGTTCATCCTTCAAAGCTTCTTTCAATGTCTGAACTGCTTTTGTATTTTTCTTTTTAATTGCAAAAATTGCTTTCGCAGCATTCGAAATCTCCATACTGTATTTCACACCGCGGATTACTTTGTCACATTCTTCTTCAATCTGCTGAATGTTGTGACGAAGTCCCGGTTCACACTCTGCTGCATTAATCAAAATATATCCACCTTCAAGGTCTGTGCCAAGTTTTACTCCTGTTGGGAATCCGGCACCACCCATACCAACTACTCCGGCAGCTTTCACCATATCAAGCTTGCTTCCTTCTTCAATTGGTACGAATTCATCTTTCTGTTCCTCGTCCGGTTTAATAATGATTCTGTCTTCCGTCACTTCAACAACTTCACCGTATGCACTGGAAAAAATATTAGCGCCAAGCCCTGTTGGTGTTGCAATCAGAGTTCCTTTTTCCACTCTGTCGCCGGCTTTTACAATCGCTTCACAAGGTGCACCTACATGTTGTCTTAGTAGAATCTGTAAATTTCCCATGACAATCTTCTCCTTTATATTTTATTTTTATATAAGTAAAAGCCGAGTACCCTCTGCTCACTTATTTATTGTTATAGGTTTTTTCTATATATCAGACCTCTTTTTCTGTTGGTCTTTTTTTTAACACTTTTTTGGCGGAGGCATGTGGGAATCGAACCCACCCGGGACGCTCTTAACGCCCCACACTAGTTTGAAGACTAGGAGGCACACCAGTTACCCAACTACCCCCGTATTAAATTACACACGTTTTAATCACGCTATGATAGAATATCACATTTTTCGATATTTTACAAGTATTTATTGCATTTTTTTATACAAACATTTTTATACAAGACACTCATGCAGGTCTTCTGGTTCAATCCCGACTTTCTCCATCATGGCAATGATCTCTTCTCTCTCGTCAAGTGCCGCGCACCAGGAAAGTCCACATCCTGCTGAAATAGCTCTTGGAACCGGATGATTCTGCCCGGTGTATTATTCTCTTTACATGCCTTTTCCATAGCCATCGCATCTGCAGTTGTATGGAAAGTAACTACCAGTTTCAATTCTTTTTTTCTCATCAGTGTCTTCCTTTTCTATCTCAAGTTATGCTTTATCTTTTTTACTCTTCATCCTGTGCAAGCTCTTCAATTGCACGGATTGCAGTTTCAATTTCCTCATCTGTATTGTAATGGGAAAAACTAAATCTCACTGCTCCTTGTTCTACATTTCCAAGTGCTTCGTGTGCCAGCGGCGCACAATGACCACCCGGTCTTGTAGAAATACCATATTCCGTAAGCAATTCATCACTGACCTCTGCTGAATCATAATCTCCAATATTCAGTGCGACAATCGCGCAACGGTTCTTTGTGCTGAAATCACCATATACCGTAACATTCGGAATATCTTTAACACCTTCATAAAATTTCCACATCAGTTCCTGCTCGCGCTCCCTAATCGTGTCAATTCCAGTCTCTTCCAGATATGCAAGAGCTGCATTCATTCCCGCAATACCATGACCATTGAGTGTTCCTGCCTCCAATGCTGTCGGCATCTCCACCCGGATGTTTTTTATTGTAAGTCTGAACTCCGCTTCCACCACTCAACAATGGTTGCACTGTAAGCCCTTCTCTGACATACAGACCTCCGGTCCCCTGCGGAGCAAGCAGACCTTTGTGTCCAGTAAAACAAAGCACGTCAATATTCATTTTCTGAACATCAATCGGAAATACTCCCGCCGTCTGAGATGCATCTACGATCAAAAGAACTCCGTGTCTATGTGCCATCTCACCGACAGCTACAACATCCACATAATTTCCTGTAAGATTGGAACCATTGGTACATACTATAGCTTTTGTCTTTGGCGTGATCGCAGCTTCCATATCTTCCAGGGAAAAAATTTCCCTGCTTGTCTGCTTTTATAATCGTAAGCTTCGCGCCTCTTTCTTCCATCTCATAGAGTGGTCGAAGCACAGAGTTATGCTCCAGCATGGTTGTAATCACATGATCTCCCGGTTCAATCAATCCTTTAATCGCAATATTCAGACTCTCTGTCGAATTCATTGTAAACACAATCTGCTTCGGATTTTCTGCCCCAAATAATTTTGCAAGCCTTTCTCTCGTATCATAAATAATTCTTGATGCACTTAAAGACGCCTCATTCGCACCACGTCCAGCATTTCCCATAGAACTCATAGCTGCGACTACCGCATCGATCACCGTCTTCGGTTTATGCATAGTCGTTGCTGCATTATCCATATATATCACGCTAATATCCCCTTTCGTCGCTTCTATATATTTATTGTATGATGCCAGGTCCCAACATCATTGTACAAACTTAATTCTATCTCTTTCTCTTTCTTTAAACAAGTCACTGATATATTTCATAGTCATTTATATATTTCATAGTCACTTATATGTTCCGTAACCACTATTCTATGTTATATACTTCCTTTACGATCCGGATAAAACGGTCTGCAGATCTTGTCATCTGATAATTTTTATTATAGACCAGGTTGATATCTCGTCCTTCATCAGCACCCGGAATCGGAATATAAGCAGACCATCTTCATCCTCAGCTGCCAGTCTGGAAAGGACCGTAATCCCCATGCCTTGTTTTACAGACTTTTTAATTGTCTCCTGATTCGCAATGCTCGCCACAATATCCAAAGTCTCCATGGATATTCCAGCATTTTTCAACTGTTTTTCTGCCTCTTTTCTTGTACCTGAACCCTCTTCACGTAAAATCAGAGGTTTCCTTCTGATCCAGTCAATATCATCACGATTCTGTTCTTTCAGTATTCTGTATTCCGGTGTATCCGGAGTGATCACAGCCAGTTCGTCCTTATAGAAAGGTATGTACTTACAGTGCTTTTTCTCAAGTACAGTACCTGTAAAGCCGACATCGACCATGTGATCCACAACCTGCGTAACCACTTCACTACTATCGGTTTCCATAATCTTAATCTGCTCTTTTGGATAGCGTTCTCTGTAACACATCAATACTTTCGGCAGAAGATACTGCGCAGGTATTGTTGATGCCGCAATTGTGATAAAATGTTTTCCATCATCACTATCCATATAAAACCGCTCTTCTATCGCCTTTTCAAGATCTGTGATCTGTTTCGCATAACGGTACAGATCTTTTCCATCATCCGACAGGCTTACTTCTTTTGTATTTCTTATAAATAACCGTACATTCAATTCCTTTTCCAGGGAGGAAATATGCGCACTGATTGTCGGCTGTGTCAGGAAAAGTTCTTTGGCAGCCTTCGAAAAGCTGCCGCTTTCAGATACCTGTACAAAAGCCTCTAATTGTTTCAAGTTCATTAGTATGCTACCCTTTCACTTTCCGCTCCGACTTTCTTGGTAACTTTGATACTGTCCATATATTCCAAAATTGGTTTCGCACTCTTTCGGCTGGTCGCAAATATATCTCGCACCTGAGCAATAGTAATAACCGGATCTTCCGCTAATTTCTCCCGAATGATATTCTTTGCTTCTTCCATATATTCCGTCAGTGTATACATATCTTCTGCGATTTTTACCACTTTACCCTCGACCAGCAATACATTCAGGATATCATCAGCCGTTGCTCTTTGAGTCTTTCCAAAGTCGATCTCTGAATATTTTGCAAAGTCATATTTCGCACTTTCAAATGTACCAAGCACGGTCTTTGCTATCTTGTTATACGTCTCATCTTTCTTTATTTCAAACTGAGGTGTACACAAAAATTCTCCGACACGTTTCACATATCCCTCAGTTTCCAACAGCTCAACGACCTTATCAAACACATTCGGTTTCATTCCCTTAAAATGTGTCATCTGCACTTCCGCTTTCTTCATTCCATAACGATACGGATTCTCTTTTTCATAAGATTCCAGACTCTTCACAATCGCCTGTACCGCTCCACGTTTTGAATCCGCATGCCATGTAAATGTATCTTTTTTCATCGGGAATACATAAATCTGGCCATTCTCTTTTAATTCTTCTATATCCTGGTTCACCTCATCCATGGACAATGCCGTCAGCTTTGCAAGTTCTGCAGAAGTGATCATTGTGTCTCCATGTTCTTTTATATGAAGTTCAATTACATCCGCCGAAGAACCGGATTCTTTTCTCTTAAGTTCTTCAATCACATCTTGTTGAAAACGTCTCTTCACGCCCGGATTTGGTTCAAGAATCACGCCTCCCCCAATCGTCTCCATCGGAGAATAAAAACGGACTACAAACTTATCACCTCTGCGTACTGCAATTTCATCTTCCAGGCGAAGTTGAACATATCCACTCTCACCTGGTCCGATTTCTTCTTTATCAAGCAGTACTGCACGGCATAAAATTTCACTCGTTCCTGTAAACAGATGTAATCTCGTATGATTCGTCAATACCCGCATAGAGGAATCCAGTATATTCATCTTCACATCCAGCAGATCTGTATTTTTCATACTTGCCGGCGGTGCCAGCACACAGCCTCGCTGAATTTCTTTTTTCTTAACATTAGACAGATTAATTGCCACACGTTGTCCCGCATAGCACTCTTTTTTATCCTGACCATGCACCTGAATACTGCGGATCTTGCACTCTTTGCCAATCGGATACATTTCCAGAGTATCTTCTTTACGGATCGTACCAGACACAAGAGTTCCGGTAATAATCGTGCCAAACCCGGACAATGTAAATGCGCGGTCAATCGGAAGTCTCGGAATTGTATTCACATCTTTAGCTACAACTTCATCACTTGTCATATGCTCGATCACCTGAATCAGTTCTTCCAGTCCCTGACCGGTTGCAGCAGACACCTTACATACCGGTGCTTTTTCCAGAAATGTGCCTTTTAATTCTTCACGCACTTCCTCTTCCACCAGTTCCAGCCATTCTTCATCTACGATATCGCATTTATTCAGGACAATAATACTCTTTTCAATTCCCAAAAGATGTAAGATATCCATATGTTCCCTTGTCTGCGGCATAATTCCTTCATCCGCCGCAATAACAAGAAGCACCAGATCCATTCCTACAACTCCGGCCACCATATTGTTGATAAATCTCTCATGTCCAGGAACATCGATAATTCCCGCACGGTCTCCACTTGGAAGATCAAAATATGTAAATCCAAGATCTATGGTGATTCCTCTCTTCTGTTCTTCTTCCCAGCGGTCTGTATTTCTTCCTGTAAGAGCTTTGATCAAAGTTGTCTTTCCATGATCGATATGTCCGGCTGTACCAATGATAATATTCTTCATCTGTCTCTATACTCCTAATTGTCTCTATAAAAGACTTGTTTCTTCTAATATATCCATCTCTTTTAACTGCTTTACAGCAAGTGTCATTGCATCTTTATCCAATGTTCTCACATCCAAAAGAATCGTATCATTTACCGTTCTTGGAATAATCGGAACAGGCAAATGTCTCATACGTTCTTCCAGTTCCGGAACACTGATCTTTTCCGGATGGATTGCAACTGCAGCACTTGGAATTCGTTCCAGCGGAAGAGATCCTCCGCCAATCTGAGATTCACAATCCACAACTTCATAAGCTGCAGGCAGCTTTGCTCTCTGAAGCATACGCTTAAATGTCTTTGCTTCTGCAACTGTCTCGTCATAAGACTTTGTAATCATCTTAAGTACCGGAATATTCTGGATCGCATTTTCCTCAGACAGGTATTCCTGAAGTACCAGTTCCAATGCTGTTGCTGTAAATTTGTCAATTCGAAGAGCACGGGTAAGCTGGTTCTTTTTCATCATATCGATATATTTTTTCTTACCGATAATAATTCCAGCCTGCGGACCCCCAAGCAGCTTATCGCCGCTGAAGCACACCACATCTGCTCCTTTTCTGATGGAATCCTGAACAGTAGGTTCATAAGTGATCCCATATTTGCTAAGATCGATCAGAACACCGCTTCCCAGATCTTCAATGACCGGAATATCATGTTCTTTCGCAATCGGAATCAATTCATCAATTCCTACTGTATCTGTAAATCCTACGATTCGATAATTACTTGTATGAACTTTCAGAAGCGCCTTTGTCTCTTCTGTAATTGCGCTCTCATAATCATCATAATGTGTCTTGTTAGTCGTTCCGACTTCTACCAGTGTTGCTCCACTTTGTTCCATAACATCCGGAACCCGGAATTTTCCACCGATTTCAACAAGCTCACCGCGGGATACAACGACTTCGCCTCCTTTTGCAAGGGAACTTAAAATAAGCATAACAGCTGCCGCGTTATTATTTACCGCCATTGCAGCCTCTGCACCTGTAATCTTACAGAGCAGTTTTTCAAAATGTGAATATCTCTCTCCGCGTCTTCCGGCTTCCAGATTGTATTCCAGATTAGAATATCCCGTTGCAATCTGAGCGATCCGATTCATGTGTTTCTGGCTGATCGGTGCTCGTCCAAGGTTCGTATGAAGAATTGTTCCTGTACCATTGATGACTGAACGCATATTCGGTGTATGCATGGCAGTTACCGTTCTTCGAACATTCATATTCAGATTCTCAATCTGTTCTTTTGCCTTTTCCTCATCCTCGCATGTTCCGATATATTTTCTAAGTGCATCCATCTCCAAATGAATCGATTCCACTACCGTATCCCGGCTGTATGTTTCAATCAGCCCCTGAATCTCCGGGTCTTCCAGCAATACATCCACTTTCGGAATGCTGCGGTATAACATATTCTTATTCATGACTTCTTTGTTCCCCTTCTTATTCTTTTGTTCGTCTGACTAATACAGACGAATCAGCTTATCGCTCTTCTCTGCCACTTTTCCAATAATAGAAACCTTAGTATCCATATGTGCCGCGCGAAAATCTGCAAGCATCTCCTGAAGATTCTCCGGTGCCACACTCATTAACAATCCACCTGATGTCTGTGGATCATACAGAAGATTCCAGATAGAAATCTTCCACATGTCCAACCTCGACTGATTGATAGAATATCCGCGGTTCTTGTATGCCCCCGCCGGAACAAGTCCCATCTTCGCATAGTCAATTGCGTCTGCAAAATATTCGATATCACGGACATTGATCTCGAAGGTTACTTCACTGGCAGATGCCATCTCTACACAGTGTCCTAAAAGTCCAAATCCTGTAATATCTGTACATGCAGATACGTCGAATTTCTCAACTACTTGTTTTCCAAGTTTATTCAATGACGCCATGACCGTCTCCGCTTCACGGATTGCGGAAGGTGATGCCATATCAGCTTTGATTGCTGTATTTACCACACCGCTTCCGATCTGTTTTGTCAATACAAGAATATCTCCCGGTCTGCATCCATAGTTCTTGAATATCTTGTCAGGATGTACAAAACCAGACACGCACAATCCATACTTCGGCTCATCGTCCTGTACAGAATGTCCGCCTACCAGCACTGCTCCTGCTTCTTTTACTTTATCTGCACCACCAGCCAGTATATCACCAAGGATTGCCGGATCCAGACAATTCGGGAATCCAACAATATTCAGTGCAACCGCCGGTTCCCCACCCATAGCCCATACATCACTCAATGAATTGGCTGCGGCGATTTGTCCGAACATATAAGGATCATCAACAATCGGAGTGAAAAAATCTACCGTTTGAATCATCGCGATATCGTCAGTGACTTTATAGATGGCTGCATCATCGGACGTCTCAATCCCTACTATTAACTTATCATCCTGAAATTTTGGCAGCTTACTCAGAACCTGAGCAAGGGTCTCCGGACCTATTTTGGCCGCTCACCCCGAAGTCTTGCTTAAGCTAGTCAACTTGACATTTGTTTTCATTTTTCTTAATTCCTCCTCAATGTTGAATAAATAATTATATATGAATAAAAGGAGCTTTCCATTCAGTCACAACAGAAGGCTCCTCTTTTCATCTCAATCCGGTAATTCCAGAGCTGTCCCCCAAGACAGCATCTGGCACGCCCTTCGCGTGCTCATCTTATGGCTTAATGATCTTAGTTGCTTTTGCCTGTGTCTCAACAATGCTGTACATATTAGTCACAGAACCTACTGCAAGCTTGTCTTTTAATCCATAGTAATCAAGACATGTTCCACATGTCATAATCTCTACTCCCTGTGCTTCCAGAGATTTCAGATCTTCTAATGAATCAGATCCTTCAGTTGTAAGTGTTGCTCCTCCATTATAGAAAAGCATAGTCTTTGGTAATTTATCAAGCTGAGTTACAGCAAAAATAAATCCTTTGATCAGGACTTTACCAAGTTCATCGTTACCTGTACCCATGCGGTCAGAGCTTATTACAACAACTGTATTGTCGTCCTGCGCATCATCCTCTGCTGCTGGTGCTCCTTCCATCTCGATCGTAACAACATATTCTTTCTCAGCTTTCTGCTCAGATGTAACTTTTCCTCCGGCACTTGTAGCCATCTTTGTCACATTCTGTACGGCAATCTCGTTATCAACTAATACTTCGATTGTCTCCGGTCCTGTAAGTGCATCCATTGCTTTTTTTGTCTTGATAACCGGAATCGGGCAGTTATCTCCCATTGCGTTAACTGTAATCATTGTATATTTCCACCTTTTCTTTTATTTTAAATATACCATTTCTTACGCACACTATAGATACATACTATCACTTCTAGCTGGAAAGGTAAATGGTATTTTTATACTATTTTGGACTTTTTTGTCGTTATTCTGGACTTCTAGGACACGATAGCCACCCTGAACATAATATGCCGGTTTCATCTGCCCCTTTTTGAACTCTGTCAGGAATTCATCCATCGTTCTGACCTCATTTGGAAAATATGTCGCACACACACCGACTTTTTCCGGCACATGACAGTCACTGGAACCAAGTGTAAAATATCCATACTGCCTTGCATATGCCGCTGCTTTCATACATGCTGCAAAAGATGTACTTCCATTGAGCACCTCCACACCATCCAGACCGCGTACCATAGCCAGATTCTCCTCCAGGCCACGGTTATTATTGCGGAATGGATGCGCTGCAAAACAAACGCCTCCCTGTGCTTTTACAAGATCTATAAAATCCTGTGCCGGGATTCGCTCTTTCGGGTAATCTTCAATTCCAAATGCGACAATGTCTCCCTGAAGAGAATAAAACTCAATCCCAACAAAAATCGGGAAGCCTGTCCTCGCTGTATATTCTGCTGCATAGTCCTTAAGCCCCATACTGTCATGATCCGTAATGCAAAGCGCTCCAAGCCCTTTCTCCTTACCGATCCGAACCATCTCTTCCAGCTTCAGGAAGCTGTCTGGTGAATATGTCATTTCGTGCATGTGTGTGTCAATAAACATAATTTCTCCCTCCTCTTTATATTATAAGAAGATTCTCGCACATCTTCAAATTGACTTTTATAATAGTTGTCCGTTTATATAGAAAATATCTATAATTGAAAATGTGCTGTGCCTATGCTACACTTATGATACTGAGTTTTTGTGCAAAATAGCACTGTACTTCAGTCTGAACGGTAAAATCCGTAAAATATCCAATGATTTTCTATATAAATTTTAAAGGAGTTTTATTATGTGGATTGCAGATAAATGGAAAGATTATGAAGTCATCGACTGCAGCGGCGGCGAGAAGCTGGAACGCTGGGTGATTACACACTGGTACGCCCGGACCCGCAGGTCATCTGGGATACCCCCAAAAAAGAAAAAGGCTGGAAGCATATGAACGGTCACTACCACCGCAGCAAAAAAGGCGGCGGTGAATGGGAATTCTTCGATCTTCCAGAGCAGTGGCAGATCCATTACAAAGAACTGACATTCAACCTGAAACCATTCAGCTTTAAACATACCGGTCTCTTCCCTGAACAGGCAACGAACTGGGACTGGTTCGGTGATAAGATCCGCAATGCCGGACGCCCGATCAAAGTTCTGAACCTGTTTGCCTACACCGGCGGAGCTACACTTGCAGCAGCCGCTGCCGGCGCACATGTCACTCACGTGGACGCTTCCAAAGGTATGGTAGCCTGGGCGAAGGAAAATGCTGCTTCATCCGGATTGTCCGATAAACCGATCCGCTGGCTTGTAGATGACTGTGTAAAATTTGTAGAACGAGAAATCCGCCGCGGCAATCATTACGATGCCATCATCATGGATCCTCCGTCTTATGGACGTGGACCAAAAGGTGAAATCTGGAAGATTGAGGATGCCATTCATCCACTCATCAAGCTGTGTACTCAGATCCTTTCTGATGATCCGCTTTTCTTCCTGATCAATTCCTATACCACAGGGCTTGCTCCTGCCGTATTAACTTACATGCTCGGAACAGAGTTAAAATCCTTCCATGGACATGTAGACTCTCAGGAAATCGGTCTTCCGGTCACAAGCTCCGGACTAGTTCTTCCTTGTGGAGCTTCCGGGCGTTGGGAAGCAGACAACTAATATTCAAAATTAGAAAATATCCAGAAAACAAATGATTCTTTTTCACATTTATTTTCTGGATATTTTTATATTTCTTTACAGAAAACATATCTCAGGAACCCACCGTATTTCAATGCTTCTGCCACGATCTCGTATCCCAGTTTCTGAAAATTATGTACACTATATACATTTTCCGGATGAGCTGTCCCCATAAGCCAACGAAATCCCAAAAGTTCCAGACGATCTTCTGCAACTTCCATCAGTTTCTTTTGCAGTCCTCTTCCTCGAAATTTTTTATCTACCATTGCAATCTCCATATGCGCAACACGTTCAAGATCTTTTTCCTTTAAATTCATATATTTTCCATGATTTTCTTCCCCAAGTTCTTTCGTCCGCGCCACAAAGACTGCTGCCAATTTCCCTTGCCTATCTCTCCCAAATGCCTGAGCTTTTAAAGCAAATCCGGAAGTTGACATATATCGTATAAGATCTCTTCGCTATCCATGCTAAACCAGCTCTTGTCCGGGAGCTCCTGATATATTGTATTCATCAGTTCCAGCATCACAGGTATTTCTTCTTCCTTTACAAGCGAAATCTCTATCGTCTGCTCCGCATATTCATACATTTTAAGTACTTCGTTTTCCATAATTCCATTCCCTTCTGTTTAAAATCCACTTGAATTTACCATAATTATACACGTCTGCTTTCTTTTGTGCTATAATCCGTCGTAGAAAAGTTGTAACTAAATATATTTACGAATCTGGAGGAAATAAAACTTATGAAATTAATGATTGCATCTGATATACATGGTTCTGCATATTATTGTGAGAAAATGATTGAAGCATACAAAAGGGAAAAAGCTGACAAACTATTACTATTAGGTGACCTTCTTTATCATGGGCCAAGAAATGATCTGCCAAAAGACTACAACCCAAAGGCTGTTATTGCTATGTTAAATGCTATGAAAGAGGAACTGTTATGTGTCCGTGGCAACTGTGACACCGAAGTAGACCAGATGGTACTGGAATTCCCAATTCTTGCCGATTACTGTTTTATTGAACTGGACGGTCACACCATTTTCGCGACCCACGGTCATCACCATAATCCTGCAAATCCGCCAATGTTAAAGAAGGGAGATATTCTCCTGAATGGACACACACACATTCCTGCAAATCAGGATATGGCTGATTTCACTTACATGAATCCAGGTTCTGTGTCTATTCCAAAAGAGAATTCCGCACATGGATATATGATCTATGACCAGGAATTCATTTGGAAAGATCTGGACGGAAATGTAATCGATATGATGTAAGTGCGGGAATTGCATAGCAATGGAGCAATCCGATTACATCATTATTATCAACCGCTAAAAATTATACAAGGAGGATTTTTTATGTTCCGATTATGGGCAAAAGAATTTAAAGATAATAGAATGCTGCGGGATACTGTCATAGAAGTTGATAACGATGACACCCGCACACACAAGATTTTTCATGCGATTGACGAAGTCTGCCATGAATTTGATCTGAGCAATCCAATCTGGCTGGATTCCAATATTGATGAATTCAAAAGACATGCAAAGACAAGATTTCATCAGGATAACTTCGTAGATTCTATTGAATTTGACTATCTGGAAATTCATATAATAGAAGAATAAAAAGACTTTGGGACAGGTGATTTTTTCACCTGTCCCCTTTTCACCTGTTCTTGCTTACTTTATTCACTGCGGATTGCCGCAAGCGGACTCAGTCTCATTGCCCGAAGCGCCGGGAAATATCCCGCCACCATTCCGACCAGCATCGCAAATCCAAGAGAAATAAGCACCAGCCATACCGGAATATAAGAAATATTTCCTTCTACTCCCAGTGCCGAGCTTTGTGCTGTTACCATATTGATTGCACCAGACATTGCAAAGCTCACCATATTTCCGACTATTCCACCGAGAGTCCGATAAATGCTGCTTCAATCAGAAACATTTGCTTAATGTTTTTCAGACTGCAGCCAAGTACTTTGATGACTCCGATCTCTTTTGTTCTCTCATATATGGACATCATCATCGTATTTGCAATTCCGATTGCTGCAACAATCAGGGAAATGGCTCCGATTCCACCAAGTACTGCCTGGATCACTGCCATCTGCTTTTTCATGCTGTCCATATATTCAACATTTGTCTCTACATTATACCCCATCTCGCGGATCTGTTTTGCCACATCATTGACATTACTCATATCATCTACTTTGACCTGCGCTGAAGAATAATAGAATTCTTTGTAGCTTTTCCAGACTTTGTAGACGGCTGCCCCGGAATCACTCTTCCTTTGAATTCCTTTTTCATAATCTGTTTTAATGTATCCAGATCACAAAATACATAGTAGGAATTCACATTATAATCGTCAACGCCTCCTGCCACAACGCCACTGGCAGTTACGATATGTTTCTTAGCTGACTGTGGAACATTAGATGTTCCCTTTCCGTCAGTTCCTGCATCAACCTGAAATCCCCCGGAGCTCTGACTGTTGTAATAAGCATCCTGATCCAGAATCATAAACATAGAATCCTTCATCAGATCAATGTCCGGAAGTTCTCCTGTCTCCCAATATCCTGATGAATTATTTCCTCTCTCACTGAAATTGGTCAGAACATTGTTACCATAAACCAGCTCCAGCTTTCCAGTCCCGGATTTTGGAAAAGTTCCTCCATCTGCCAGCTTGATATCTCTCATTCTCAAGCCTTCCGGTGTACTTGCGTACAGGGAAATATATCCTTCATATTTCCCTTTCAGACAAATTGCGGATGTTTCATAGATTGGTGCTGCTGCTTTTACATGTTCCAGCTCACCGAATTTTTTCACACAATTGTCATCAATATATTTGCTTGCCTCATCGGATTTATCGGAGTTATCGGAGTTCGATGAATGCATCATCCCATCTCCGACAGATCCGCTGCCCGTTACGTTTATAGTCGTAAGTCCCCCTGACTGCTCCATCTCATCATAGACTGATTTCTGAAGTCCAAGTCCAAGAGACACCATAACTACGATAGATGCTGTTCCGATGACGACTCCGAGCACCGTAAGAAATGTACGAAGCTTTCGTCTCTTAAGGTTGCTCGCGCTCATCCTCAGAAGATCTATCCAACTCATCCAACAGCTCCTCCTCTTCATTTAACATCTGCTTTTTCTTCTTTTTCTTTACAAATACTACTGCTGCCACTGCACCGGCTATGATCACAATCACTACTACGACTGGAACAACCGGAAATCCGCCACTGCCTGCCTCTATATCACCGTCTGTATTCATATGCATATCAGAGTCATCTACTGCCTCAGTGACTTCCAGCTCGAAATCCTTCGTAGTTTCAGATATATTTCCCGATTCATCTTCATAAGAAAGAGTCATGGTAATCTTAGAATTTCCATTCGTCACTTTTTCGCCTTTCAGCATGGCATCAATAGAACCGGTTGCACCAGCTTCCACATTTCCGATGAAATCTCCTGTTTTTTGATTCCATTTCCTTCAAATCTGGCTTTTGCATTATACAGTTTAATTCTTCCCAGATTATAAAGACTGCACATAACATTTGCCTCGCCACCGACCTCAATGGTCTGAGGCTGATTTCAAATTCGCTGAATTCGAACCTTGCGTCCTGTTTTACCGGAATAGAAATCGATGAGGAAGACTCAATCTGAGTTGCCTGTGAACCTTCGTACTTCATGCTCAAATTAATGCTGTAAGGCTTCTGCAGCAGATTCGCTTTCGCATTCAATGTAAGAGAAATATCTGCGGTACCGTCAGCTTTAATTCCATCAAGATAAATAGAATTCGAACCGGAAGTTGGCAGAAATGCCGGCGCACTTGTCTGCTCATCAGTACCTTCCGTCGGAGCTTCCAGCTCAAACAACATATTCTGGACTTTTGTTTTCTTCGATGTATTTTTCAAATGAATCGTCAGTGTAAAATCACTTCCTGCATGTACCTCTGCCGGATTGGTATCAAATCCTGTTACGATAACTCTCGGTACAGATCCATCGGAACTGCTTCCACTGCTTCCACTGCCGCCACCACTGTAGACTGCGGCTCGTCATTGCCAACAGAAGCTGTCATAGCACCTCCATCAGCAGAACCACTTCCCGAACCGCCGCCATTTCCATTGTCACCTTGATTCTGAGAATTATCTGCCTGCGGCTTCTCTGTCGTGTTTACATATAATTTATGGGTTGCGATTAGCTCATCATTATCACCTGTATACACAGAAAACGGAATGGCATATCTGCGTGTTCCAGCATCGTCTCTCTGCAAAAAATCAAAAGAAATCTCTTTATGCTCTCCGTTTTTCAGTGTATCGATTTTCTGCTCATATTTCTGATAATCCGTCTTGAATGGCCATGCATCTGCATTTTCGCCACCCATATCCGGAGATACAGATAAATTACTCAATTCCTTTCCTGTCTTATTGGTGATCACCAGTGTCCACTTCTGGGATTCTCCCGGTTTATATTGCAGTGTTTTATTATCCTTGGACTCAATCGTCAGCTTCGTGGTCACACAGCCAGTTTCTCCAGTTTTTTTCTCCTTCTGCCGCCTCTGCCTTCACCACCAGTCCCGGTAGGATCATTGCTACAATCAATAGCGCCGCTACAATGACCGCCATTACTCTCCTTGATTTTGTCATTTTCCTGTTCCTCCTTACTACTCCCATTTTTTCTATCTTTTTAAATACTCTGTATCTCCTGGATTCATATTTCTCGAAATTGCTTTATCTCTATCTTCTGTATGTTCACATCCTGACCGATGATCTTCTATCTTGATGATCTTACCGTCTCGGATATGAAACACCCGGTCTGCATAGGTCGCGAGATGATTATCGTGAGTTACCATAACTAATGTTTTCTTCTGCTCTCTTACTACCTTGCTGCATCAGTTCCATGACCTCTTCTGATGTGTGGGAATCCAGATTTCCCGTTGGTTCATCCGCAAAAATAATCTTCGGTTCTACCACAAGCGCTCTCGCCACACCGACTCGCTGCTGCTGTCCGCCAGACATCTGGTTCGGCATATGTTTCTATGCTTTCCAAGATTTACAAGATCCAGCATCTTATCCGCTTTTTTTAATCTTACATCTTTCGGGACTCCGCGAAAGCTCAACGGCAACGCTACATTTTCCACTGCGTTCATAGTCCCCAGCAGGTGGAAAGACTGAAAGATAAATCCTACATTGTCCCGCCGGAACTTTACCAACTCTTCTTCGTTCTTCTTTTCAATATGCTCGCCGCTGATGATGACCTCGCCTTTTGTCGGTTTTTCGAGCCCTGCCAGCATATTTAGAAGGGTCGATTTACCAGATCCTGACGTTCCGACAATCGCGCAGAACTCGCCCTTATAAATATTAAAGTCTACGCCATCTAAGGCACGCACGACTTCATCACCCACGCGGTAGAGTTTATACAGATTCTTTACCTCTATGACTTTTTCCATATACCCTCCCTCTTGGTTTATGTTTAATTCCTTTATATACATTGTTATACAGATTTTTCATTCTTGAAGACATGAAAGATTTTTTACACCTGCTGCGTCGTCTATTTGCAGTTTTCTCCGCAAACTCGCCTGAGAACAGGCTCAAACAGTGCTCCGAAAACCGCACTATACTCGCAGGTGTTGCAAAAATCTTCCAATTGTCATTAAGAATTGAAAAATACTATTTTCTCAATTATATATTACATATGTTCATTAAAACATAAAAAAAGAAATACTTCCGGTAGAAATTATGAAATATTTCTTAATTTTTTATGTTTCATGTTTAATTTGTCAGGAAGATATATTATACTGTTTCTCCCTCTCCTATCTCATTAGAATTTCCTCTATAAGCTAACACTCACTTACTCTCTCAAAATATTAAACAGACTTTCTGCCTCATAAAATACAGTTTCTTGGCGACTATAGTGAGGCTTTCGCAGGAACGAGCACACCAAGTCCCCGCATACAACTTCAGCCTGAACTTTCTACATCGCGAGGATTAATGGCAGGATTTTCGTTATGCCTGCGAGTATAATTCAGTTTTCGGAGCACTGTCTGAGCTGCTTTCGGAGCGAGATTTGGCGTAGGAAACTGTAATATATGACGCAGCAGGCATAGAAAATCCTGTCTAATCTGAGCGATATAAAAAGTCATCTTTCATTTTAGGACTGAATATCAATGATGCGAGATATCCGAATATTAATGCTGCGCTGATGCCGGCTGCACTGGCTTTGAATCCGCCCATGAACACTCCGATGAATCCTTCCTGATCTACAGCATCTCTGACCCCTTTCCAAAGAAGGTTCCCAAACCCACACAATGGTACGCTCGCACCAGCCCCGGCAAAATCCTGGAATGGCTGATAGATTCCAATCGCTCCAAGAACTGCCCCGCTGCACACTAGAAGTACCATGATACGCCCTGGCATTAGTTTTGTCCTATCCAGCAGGATCTGCGTCAGAGCACAGATGATTCCGCCTATAATAAATGCTTTTATATAATCCATATCTGTATCCTCTCTATTTCGAAAACCAAAGATCTACTTATATTCTAAGCTTCATGCTCCAACACAATCGCGTGGGCAATCCCCGGCACACTTGCACCTTCGTTGTAGCTGACCGTAGACATGAGTGCTCCTGTAGGCACAAACAACACACGTTCCCATTCTCCCCGTTCGATTTTGGGAAGAATATATGCTGAAAGTACCGTTGCCGCGCACCCGCATCCACTGCCTCCCGCATGGGTGTCCTGGGTCTGCTGATCAAAGATCGTCATACCACAGTCCAGGTGTTTTCCACGTATATCATAACCTTTTTCAAGCAGCAGATCAAAAAGAATGCTCTGTCCCACATATCCGAGATCTCCTGTGATAATACGGGAATAATCTTCCGGCGATCTTCCAAAATCCTGTAAATTCTGCCAGATTGTATTACAGGCCGCCGGCGCCATACACGCTCCCATGTTCTGCGAATCTTTCAGACCGTAATCCACAATTTTCCCCACTGTCAGACCGCTTATCCTCACATGGCTCTCCTTTTTCCCCACAAGAAACGCTCCGCTTCCAGTCACGGTCCAGTGGGCAGACAATGGTCTTTGATTCGCATAACTTAGTGGAAAGCGAAATTCTTTTTCCGCACTTCCAAAATGACTGGAGTCACTGCAAGTATATATTCGCCATATCCTGCTGCCACACTCATAGATGCCAATGCCAGTGCTTCTCCTGATGTTGAACACGCCCCGTAAAGCCCGAACATCGGAATCTGCAGTTTTTCCACTCCCATGCTCGTTGCAATTCCCTGTCTCAGAAGATCCCCGCCAAACAGATACCGTACCTGATTTCTGGCTGACATGCGCCTTTCCCATGGCAAGCAGACAGGCTTCCCTTTGCATCGTGCTCTCCGCTTCCTCCCATGTATTTTCTCCAAACAAATCACTTTCTCCGACCAGGTCAAACATTTCTCCAATCGGCCCTGCCCCTTCTTTTTTCCCGACAACAGATGCGCTGCTGATGAGATAAGGTGCCCGGTCATATGCTATGCTCTGCGCCCCTTTTACTAATTTCATGTATTCCAACTCCCTTTTCTTTTTCAAAGAATACAAGTAGTATGTTTCTTTTTCTGACAAAATATTCCCCTGATCCGATTATTTTTTCTCCATTACTGAATCTTTCCAATATGATATTCCTGTCCCAAAATCCGCATCACGATTCTTGATACAATATCCACAAGTAAAAATCCAAATACGATCATCAGACAGGTCTCCACCAGGAGAATCATATGTTCTATGGCAAGCGTCATGTTCTGCTTCACACAGCCGTACATCATATAATAAAGATTGGCTCCCGGCATCAGCGGAAATACGGATGCTGTCAGAAAGATTGTGGACGGCGCTTTATTTATTCTGGCCATTACAAATGCATACATTCCCACAAATACAGATGCCAGAAGCATTCCGAACAAATAACTGCCGCCGAATTGTCTCACGATCAGATAGACTGTCCATGTCAGAAATGCTCCGATCCCTGAATAAATAACTTTTTTGCCACGTATCTGATAAATTCCAGCCAGTCCGATACTTCCGACTGACACCGAAACCGCCTGCACAAATATATTGGAGTTTAGCACTGCTCCTCCTGCATTTCCACCGCCATGCAACATTTTCATTGCTAAAGCAATTCCAAATGCAATTCCGAGGCTCCAAGCACAGAATTCATAATCTCCAGAGCTCCGGAAGTAAAGTTTCTCTGAACAACGTCACGCAGTCCATTGATCACGCCAAGAGTACTGATCAGCACCATGACAATCCCGATCATAATACGATCTGAATGAATTGCAACTCCCATTTTTTCTGCTAAAAGTATCACCATCTCTGTTACAAATGCGAGGACCAGATTATAGATCATTGGATTCTTTTCCTGTTTTCCAATCCAGTATCCGGTAAGTGCCATTGCAGCCGACGCAAAAACGGCTACAATCGCATCATTTCGTCCTCCTCCGAAAATTGCAAATGAAGTTCCACTTACAATCTGTGCTAACACCATAAGTGGAAATGCAAGTACTTTACTTTTTGCAATTTTTTCATAACGTTCATGAATCTTGGCTTGTTCCGGAGTATTGGCACAAACATATCTGGACAAGTTATTAAGCTGATCCAGTTTATCATAATGAGGACTTGTCATTTCAATATAACGGATCTGTGTGATAATCTCTCCTTCGGGCGTCTCCACCGTCATTTGAATATTGATCTGCGAAGCATAGACATCACTTCGCACAAATCCATAACTTCTGCACATGCGATACAGACTGTCCTCCACACGAAATATTTCTGCCCCGCTTTTCAACAGCTCTTCTCCAATATTTAATATTTCCTGCACGATCCGGTTATAATCCATCTGCTTATCCCCTTTTTATCAACATTTTTCATTCGAATTTCTATCGTTCCATTATAAAGCTTTCACATTTTCGATACAATGTAAAAAGGTAGGATTTCTTACCAATCTATGATAGAATGTAAATAAATTTGTAGAAAGGTTTATCATTTACATGCACACTTTTTTATTTCTTTTATGCATTATACTGGCTTTAGTATGTGGCACATACGGCATTGCAGTCCGCGCTATTGGCTCTGGTACAGCATTTTTCGCAGTCTGGCTCGTTTTGGCTGTCTTTTTTATATGCGTTGCTTTGGGAATTCATTTTAATCTATGGAAAATGTTCCCTGATATTCTAAAAAAAGGAATTGTCATTATATTTGCCGGTTGTCTGGCATCTTTCCTTATTATTGAAGGACTAATCATAAGCCAGATGCATGTAGCGGGTCCTGATAATCTGGACTATCTTATCGTGTTAGGTGCACAAGTCTATAAAATGGTCCAAGCCCGGTCCTAAAATTTCGACTGGACAAGGCTTATGAATATCTGTCTGCAAATCCGGAAACCCGATGCATTGTCACCGGCGGCCAGGGATCTAACGAACCCTTTACAGAGGCAAGCTGCATGGCAGATTATCTGGTGAAACGCGGAATTGATTCCGGGCGCATTATTCTGGAGGATAAATCAACCACCACCGCTCAGAATCTGACTAACAGCATGAAACTGATTTCTGCAGATACGATAAATCACGCACTGGATAGCAACACAACGAATACCGTTGGAATTTTGACCAATGATTTTCATATGTTCCGCGCTATGCAGATTGCGCGGGCGCAGAAGATACCAAACGCCTACGGTATTTCCTGCGGCTCCACGAAAGTATATCTGCCGAACAATATGTTCCGGGAATATTTTGCAGAAATCAAATTTTTGCTAAAGCAGTTTACAAAGCATTTTCAATAATTCTGATACATTGACCGGTTTTGCCAGATGTCCATTCATTCCGCATCGGTCGATGCTTTTCTGTCTTCCTCAAATGCATTTGCAGAAAGTGCAATAATTGGAATATTTGCAAGATCGAATCTTCCAGACTTCGGATCTTTTTCGTTGCCATGTAGCCGTCCATGACCGGCATCTGAATATCCATCAGAACTACATCATAATATAATGCACCTGCTGTCTTTATCTTATCAACTGCAACTGCTCCATTTTCTGCTTCTTCCACTTCAAAACCTGTCTCTTCAAGCACGGCTTTCACGATTTCACGATTCAGTTCATTATCTTCTACAACAAGAATTCGTTTTCCGCGGAAATCATAATCTTTTGCTTCTGATTCTGTATTTTCCGTCCGCTCATCTTTTTCAGTTTGTGCCAGACGAGGTGAAATTCTGACAATAATTTCTGTTCCCTCGTTTTCTTTAGAAGTAACTTCTATCGTTCCACTCATCAGATCTACAAACTGCTTTGCAATTGAAAGCCCCAGTCCGGTTCCCTGAATGCCACTGACGGTCGATGTCCGCTCCCGTTCGAATGGCTGGAACATTTTTTCCATAAATTTCGGACTCATACCGCAACCATTATCTTTTACATGAACTTCATAATTAGCATATCCTTCCGGTGCCGGTTCATTCTGAATGATCCGAAGTTCAATCTTTCCTCCATTTGGAGTAAATTTTACTGCATTTCCAAGAAGATTCACGAGAACTTCCTTGACTCTTAGCCGGTCGCAGTAAATGTAATAATCCTTCACTTTCGAAGTATCTACAATAAATGTCTGTGTTTTTTCCTGGGTCTGCCCCTGTATAATAACTTCTACTTCATTTACAATATTCTTTATATTACACGGCAGCTCTTCCAGCTTTGTCTGACCGCTCTCAATCCGGCTGACTTCAAGAACATCATTCACAATTGCCAGAAGGTGATCTCCCGACACACTGATCTTATTCAGATAATCCTGGATTTGTTCAAAATTACCTTCTGACTTCATGGCGAGCTTTGCAAATCCAATAATGGCATTTAACGGTGTGCGGATATCATGAGACATATTCCTAAGAAACACACCCCGCGCCCGATTTGCCTGCCTTGCAATTGCCAGTGCATTTTCCAATTCCTGTTTTTGTTTTGCTTCTTTCTTCGCCTGCTTCTGCATATTCTGGTAGCGCTGATAAAAATACCATATAATACATAAGAATATGACGATCAGAATTCCAGTAAAAATCCAGATATTATCCCGAATAAAATCTATGGCTGTGTAATTTCTCATCGCGTCCATGTATGTATAAGTATGATTCAGTCCGTAATTTTCTCCCAGAATACTCAATCCGTG
>ENA-OQBJ01000436-OQBJ01000436.1-human-gut-metagenome-genome-assembly--contig:-NODE-436-length-22177-cov-9.574150_pt1 | contig 22177 bp, 22 predicted proteins | sample MGYA00242743_ERZ504545 | MGnify/ENA primary metagenome ERZ504545 (study PRJEB26092, sample SAMD00036252) | human gut metagenome | host: Homo sapiens | study: EMG produced TPA metagenomics assembly of...
TATATAATAAAATGTAATTACTTACAATTTGTAAGTATCAAGTATACCCCTAGAACAAAACTGAGGAACTGAGGAACTGAGGAACTGAGGGACTGAGGGACTGAGCTGATTTACTGATAATGATTTTATCATGCTGGTTGTTGGGGGAGGGTGATAGCGACTTGTATCGTTTGAATCTATGTCGTTAATCCTACCCATGCCCCCTGTTAACAGGGGGCATGGGGCAAGTTCTCAATAGAAGTGCAAAAATTTGAGGGGTTTCAGGCTTTATAATCTATACCTGAAAACACCGAGGGGTTTGGGGGCGAGTAGCCCCCATGTATTGAGCTATGTCAAGAAATTCAATGAGCAATGCAAAAAAATAAAATGGGGAGACCGCTGTCTCCCCAGAAATAATTATATTTGCATTGCTATGTACAAACAAATTATTTCGGAGCAAAGGTACACAATAAATGTGTTACTTCAAAAGAAAATGAGTAAAAAAGATATTGCCAAGGCAATAAATGTAGATTTATCCACCATTTATCGCGAATTAAAGCGAAATAGTGGCAGTCGTAACCATTACAACTGGGAAACAGCAGAAGCCAATGCCCGCCGCAAAAAGCGCAGAACTCCAGGCAATCGTCGCATCTCCCAGGAAGTAAGGGAAGAGGCTCTACGCCTTTTAAAAGAGAAGCAATGGTCCCCGGAACAGATATCTGGCTACCTTGTCAAGGAAGGCAAGCGCATCTCTACGGAGAGTATCTATCGCATAATCAGGAAAGACAAAAAAGAGAGAGGTTCTTTGTATAAAAATTGCCGTCACAGATTGAAACATCGTGCAAGACCTGTAGGTGGCAAACGCATTGTCATACCTAATCGTGTGAGTATCAGCGAAAGACCCAAGGAGGTTGATGGAGTGCGATTTGGTGATTTTGAGATGGATACAATCGTTGGAAAGGGTAATTGTGGAGCAATTGTTACATTGGTTGAAAAGCAAACAAATATGCTGTTTATGAGAAAATTGAAGCACGGAAAGAATGCTAAGAAATTGGCTGAGACTGTAAAGAAGATACTTATGCCATTCAAGGGAAAAATAAAGTCCATAACAACAGACAATGGGATGGAATTTGCTGCACATGAGATAATCAGCAAATCTCTGGGTGTACCAGTGTACTTTGCTGATCCGTATTCCTCATGGCAAAAGAGTGCTATTGAGAATGCAAACGGACTCGTTAGGCAGTACATTCCTAAGTCTGCTGCGTTTTCAAACTTCAGTCAGCAGAAAATAACAAAGTTTACGGCAAAAATTAATGAGAGACCAAGAAAGAAATTGAATTTCTCAACACCAAAGGAGTGCTTTTACAAAGACATTTCGTAATTTTGCACTTGCTTGTTGAATTCGCGAAAGATAGAAAATGGGCTAAAAAGTTAAAAATCCTAACTCACTCTAAATTGAGCTTTGGTTGAATATCAAGATGTTGGGCGTTTGCTATATTATATAGGTAACAATATGGAAACGAGCGGACTTCTGCTCGTTTCTGAATTTTGCAAAATGCAAAGAACGCCTCAATTCGAGGGCAAAGATACGACATTTTTCTAAATATCCAATGATTTACAAGAGGAATTTTATGGAATTTAGAACTTTTAGCGTTATATTCTCTACCAGATAAGCTGATTTCTTAGAAAATATTTGTATAATACGATTTTAAAACATATTGTTTGTAGTAACAAATCCCACCTTAGTACGCCTCTCAACGATGCGTACTAAGGTGGGCCTTTGCTTTTTATTTGGGTATATGAGCTACGACAAGCAACCTATATATATGTACAATTAGTCTTGCTACAAAATAGGGGATTGATAATTGAAAATGTTGCAACGGCTAAACTATAACTTCGCAATATCAGCAATACTTCCGTTTTGCAAATTATCTCCGATACATGCAACAAGACCTGCAAGCTGGTCAGTACATACGAGCAAGCTATCAGCATAGAAAAAATATTTTCCAACACTTCATTCAAAATGCAAGTACGGAACTACACAAAATCCTTTGCAGACTACAACAGTAAAGCTGTTAATCTAAGGCAGAGCCCCCAAATAATTATGACCTTAACGCTGCCATAAACGCTTAATATTGCTCCTGTAACATTTTACTTCTTGCCATTAAGCATGCACCTATTAATCCTGCACAGTCTTTCAGAGTAGATGTTTCTATCTTGGAATCTTCGTTCACCATATTGAGAGAGAATTTCTTGATTCCCATACATATTGGTTGTGTTATGTAGTCACCAGTAACCGATAGGTCTCCTCCTATAACCAACATCTCAGGATTGAATATATTGATGACGCCAGCAAGGGTTGTACCCAATTCTACTGCCATCATTTGTAACGTCTCAATGCTCATCACATCTTCTTTCTTGATGGCTTCGAGAATATCATGAAGTGTTAGACTTTTGTGTTGATTCAATACTTTGTCAGAGAGGACAGATATGCCACCATTCTGTATCTTCTGATTCATCTTGCGTTGTAGTGCAGAACCAGAAGTCTCAGTTTCCACGCATCCAGTTTTTCCACAATGACAAATTATGCCATTATTGTATATATGCATATGTCCAATTTCCCCAGAAAATCCCGACTTGCCAAAATATAATTTGCCGTTGATGATAATACCGATACCAATTCCCCAACTCACATTAACAAAAATGACATTTTTAACACCCTTACAGACGCCTCTGAGGTATTCGCCGTAGGTCATGCACCGAGTGTCGTTGTCAATGCATACTGGTATGTTCAGGCTCTGAGAGAGCATATCAGCCAATGGTTTTTCTATGCAAGTGAAATAATTGTATGCGCAACCAACTTCTGGGTTAACTCTGCCGCCAATGCTCATGCATGCATTCTGTATATTTTCTTTTTTGAAACCTTCTTTCTCTATGAAAGTGTTGATTATTGCTATGAGACTTTCAAAGCAATCTGGGGTATCTTCATATACAAAGTCTATTCTCTCTGGCTGAGTTACCATATTACCACAAAAATCACAAATTCCTAAAGTAAGGTAATCTTTTCCTGTATCTATTCCAAGAAAATAGCCCGAAGTGGCAATTAAATCATACTCTTTAGGAGCCCTCTTTGAATAGTGGGCTCTTTTTCCTGTTTCCTGTACCAGACCGATTTCTATAAGTTCGTTCAGTGTCTTAGTCGTATATGGGATACTGACTCCTAAACTTTTGGAAAGTTCGGCAATAGTTTGTCCTCCATGCTCTATAAGCAGCCTCATTAAAGCCGTCTTTGAAGCGGACCATTTTGTGTTATTGACTATATCTTTTAACATACTACATTTTATTATTAACTACAATTACCTTGCAAAGGTAAATAAATAAATTTATTTTTTTATTAATTGTGTGTTAATTAATCTAAATGCGTAAAATAACAAGTATTTTGTATTTAACTCCTCGCCATCAAAGATGTCATGGTATCAATATTTGTTAGATAACAAAGGATTAATTAATCCTGTCGCATAATATAATAAGGTATAATAGGCAAAATACGGATCATAAATAAATTAAACTAAATTATTTAATCGTTTTAATAAAAAAGTTTCACAATAATTTGGAGATTAATAAAATTAGTTATATATTTGCACCAAAATTAATAAACAATCTAATAATGATAAAATGAAGAGTAGAAAGTTTTATCCTTGGTTAGTTGTAGCACTCCTTTGGGTGGTAGCTCTTCTCAACTATATGGATCGTCAGATGCTTTCCACTATGCAGGCCGCTATGAAGGTTGACATCGTGGAATTGCAGCAAGCTGAAGCCTTTGGCGCTTTGATGGCTGTCTTCCTTTGGATCTATGGTATTGTGAGTCCATTTGCCGGTATCGTAGCTGATAGAGTCAGTCGAAAGAAATTAGTAGTAGGAAGTCTCTTTGTCTGGTCTCTGGTGACCTATCTGATGGGATATACCTCCAGTTTTGATCAGCTTTACATGTTGAGGGCGTTGATGGGTATTAGCGAGGCGCTTTACATCCCTTCTGCCTTGTCTCTCATTGCCGACTGGCATGAAGGCAAATCCCGCTCTCTCGCCATCGGCGTCCACATGACCGGTTTGTATGTGGGTCAGGCCATCGGCGGATTCGGTGCCACAGTGGCTGCAGCCTTCTCTTGGCACACCACTTTCCACTGGTTCGGAATTCTCGGAATCGCTTATTCGGTAGTATTGCTCCTGTTGTTGCATGATAAGGACAAGGATGCGGTGAATGCGGCACCGGTGCAACAGGTAAAACCTACGAAGGGCGGATTGTTCCAAGGCTTATCAGTTGTGCTTTCTACCTGGGCTTTCTGGGTTATCCTTTTCTATTTTGCAGTACCTTCTCTCCCAGGTTGGGCAACCAAGAACTGGCTCCCTACCTTGTTTGCTGAGAATTTGGGCATCCCAATGTCGCAGGCGGGTCCTATATCAACCATCACCATTGCCGTGTCTTCATTGAATGGTGTACTTTTCGGAGGTGTGCTTTCTGACAAGTGGGTACAGAAGAACATCCGTGGCCGAGTCTATACCAGTGCCATCGGTTTGGGAATGACCATTCCTGCGCTCTTCCTCCTCGGCTTCGGTCATAGTCTGGTAGCCATCGTAGGTGCAGGCTTGCTCTTCGGTATCGGTTATGGTATGTTTGATGCCAACAATATGCCAATCCTCTGCCAGATTATATCGGCTAAATATAGAGCTACTGCCTATGGTATCATGAATATGGTGGGCGTGTTTGCCGGAGCCATGGTTACCCAGGTGATGGGTAAGTTCTCTGATGGCGGTAATCTGGGCTTGGCCTTTGCCGTATTGGGCGTGGTGGTTATCGCAGCGCTGACACTTCAGTTGGTTTGCTTGAAACCAAAGACAGATGACTTAGAATAAAAATAACGATAAAATTTTAACTAACTTACATTAATATATATAATTATGGAAAAGATCATTGGACTTATCGATGCACCGTTTACTCCTTTTTATGCTAACGGTGATGTGAACTTAGAACCTATCGAGGCTTATGCAAGATGCTTCAGAAGAACGGTCTGAAGGGTGTGTTTATCAACGGTTCATCAGGCGAGGGCTATATGTTGACCACCGAGGAGAGAATGCTCCTTGCTGAGAGATGGGTAGCCGTAGCTCCAAAGGACTTCAAAATTATCGTTCATGTAGGCAGCTGTTGTCTCCGTGAAAGCCGTCGTTTGGCAGAGCACGCACAGAAGTTAGGTGTTTGGGGTATCGGTTCAATGGCTCCTCCATTCCCGCACATCGGCCGTATCGAAGAACTTGTAAAGTATTGCGAGGAGATAGCTTCTGCCGCACCAGAACTTCCTTTCTACTACTACCATATACCTGCATTCAATGGTGCTTATTTGCCAATGCTCGATTTGTTAAAGGCTGTAGATGGACGAATTCCTAATTTTGCTGGTATTAAATATACCTTCGAGAGTTTGTATGAATATAACCAGTGTCGTCTTTACAAGAATGGCAAGTACGACATGCTCCATGGTCAGGATGAGACCATTCTCCCTAGCCTGGCTCAGGGCGGTGCACAGGGTGGTATCGGTGGTACAACCAACTACAATGGTAAGGAGTTGGTAGGCATCATCGAGGCTTGGAAGAACGGCGACATCGAGATAGCCCGTGAGAAGCAGAACTTTGCTCAGGAGGTTATCAACGTCATCTGCCACTACCGTGGTAACATCGTTGGCGGTAAGCGTATCATGAAGCTGATGGGCTTCGATTTGGGTCCAAACCGTACTCCATTCCGCAACATGACCGATGAGGAGGAGCAGGCAATGAAGAAAGAGTTGGAGGCAATCAACTTCTTCGAGCGTTGCAATCAGTTTTAAGTAAAATCCACTAGAACCAGTAAGAATGAACATAAAAGAATATATTAAGCAGTGGCTGAATCTTATAAGACTGATCTGACAGAGAACATCATGCCATTCTGGATGGAGCATGGATGGGATAAGGTAAACGGTGGTGTTTACACTTGTCTTGATAGAGATGGAAGTCTGATCGATTCCACCAAGTCAGTGTGGTTTCAGGGTCGATTCGCCTTTATATGCGCCTATGCATATAATAATGTAGAGAAGAACCCGATGTGGCTGGAGGCTGCGAAGAGCACCATCGACTTCATCGAGAAGCATTGTTTCGACGAGAATGGAAGAATGTACTTCTCAGTCACAGCCGAGGGCAAGCCATTACGCATGCGCCGCTACGTGTTCTCTGAAACCTTCGCAGCCATTGCTATGTCAGAGTATGCTTTGGCTACCGGCGAGCAGAAGTATGCAGAACGTGCCCTCCAGATCTTCAAGGACACCCAGCGCTTCCTCACTACTCCAGGTATCCTGGCTCCAAAGTTTGAGGAATCAGTTCAGTTGCAGAGCCATAGCATCATCATGATTCTCATCAACGTAGCTTCCTGCATCCGCAAGGTCATCAACGATCCTAAGCTCACCGAGCAGATTGATGAGTCGATTGCCAAGTTGAAGAAGTACTTCATCCACCCAGAGTTCAAGTGTCTCCTGGAGACCGTAGGAATGAACGGTGAATTTGTGGATACCTGTATGGGTCGCACCATCAATCCTGGTCATTGCATCGAAACTTCCTGGTTTATACTGGATGTGGCTAAGCAGAGAGGTTGGGATAAGGAGATAACCGATATGGCGCTGCAGATCTTCGACTGGTCTTGGGACTGGGGATGGGACAAGCAGTATGGTGGCATCATCAACTTCAGAGACTGCAGGAATCTTCCAGTACAGGATTATTCACAGGATATGAAGTTCTGGTGGCCACAGACCGAAACCATCATCGCTTCTCTCTATGCTTACCTTGCAACAGGTGATGACGAGTATATCTACAAGCATCAGCGCATCAGCGAGTGGACCTATGCTCACTTCCCGGATGCCGAGTTCGGCGAGTGTATGGTTATCTTCACAGAGACGGTACCGTGGCACAGCCTGCCAAGGGTAATCTCTTCAAGGGACCTTTCCATATTCCGAGAATGATGATCAAGGCATACTCTTTATGCCATGAGATTTTGAACAAAGAATAAAAATATGAACAAGAACTTAGATTTGTGTATATCGAATCTGGGCACCGTAAGAAACAATCAGTATCAGATGGCGATCCTGCATGGGGAGCAACAGAGCCTCATAACCTGCATCTGCCATATCTTACTGATTGTATCTTATCACATAGTATCGCAGTGGATGCTGCCGTACAGCTTGCTGCCGACAAAGGCGTGAATTGCATGGTACTTCCTCCTGTGGCTATGGGTGCCCAGAATCCCGGACAGCATGATGTGGCTTTCTGTATCCATTACCGATATGAGACTCAGAAAGCAATTCTGCAGGATATCGTAGAAGCGTTGCAGCATCAGGGAATCAAGAAACTCCTCATCGTGAATGGTCATGGAGGAAACACCTTTAAGAACATGATTCGTGATCTGGCTGTGGATTTTCCTGATTTCATCATTGCTTCCAGTGAGTGGTTCAAGATGAGCAATCCAAAAGATTTCTTCGAACAGCCTGGTGATCATGCTGATGAAGTGGAGACTTCTGTGATGATGCATTATCATCCTGAGTTGGTGAACTTGGAAGAAGCTGGCGAAGGTGCAGCCAAGGGATTCAGAATTCCTGCATTGAATAGCGGAAAGGTCTGGATTCCTCGCAACTGGTCGATGGTATCAACGGATACCGGTATCGGAAATCCAGCTTTGGCTACAGCCGAAAAGGGCAAGATGTTTGCAGCAGCCCTTGTTCGTGAATATGTAGAATTCCTCTATCAGTCTCTCAGGCAGATACAGTATCTGATTTGTATTAAATATAAGTAATAGAAAATCTAAATAGTAAAAATATGATTTTTTCTGCAAATATAAGCAAGGCATTGTGTCTTGCTGCCATGGGTATTTCCCTGATGATGCCTGCACCGGTTGCTGCTGCACCCCCTGCTATGGCTGTTGAGACACAGGCTGTGAACGCTCAGGCGGCATCACCGTCTTCTCTAACAAGGATGCTCAGTATCGTATTCCTGCCATCGTGGAGTGCAAGTCGGGTAAGTTGATTGCATTTACCGATCATCGTTATCACAACAGAGATATCGGTGGCGGCCGTCATCTCGACATCGTGATGAAGACCAGTATGGACAAGGGCGCTACCTGGAGCTCTCCTGAGCAGATGGTGGCTAAGGGCGGAAACGGTATTGCTACCAGTTTCGACTGCGCTCATGGCGACGCTGCTGTCGTAGTAGATAAGAAGAGCGGCAGAATTCTCCTGATGTGTGCATCGGGCGGCATCGGCTACTGGGAGTCTAAGCGTGGCAATCTCCTGATGATGGGTAGATACTACAGCGACGACGAGGGTAAGACCTGGTATGGCGAGGAGGTGACCAAGCAGATTTACGATCTCATCCCAGAAGTGGAATCTGCCTTCTTTACCAGTGGTAGAATCTGCCAGAGTAAGCAGATCAAGGTAGGCAAGTATTATCGTGTCTATACCGTGTTGTGTACCCGCAGCGGTAACCGCATTCTCTATAGCGATGACTTCGGTCAGACCTGGAATGTATTGGGCAAGAATGTAGCCGAGGCTGCTCCTCACGGAGATGAGGCTAAGATCGAAGAATTGCCAAACGGCAATGTATTGCTCAGCAGTCGTGCGATGGGCGGACGCCACATCAACATCTATACTTATGAGGATAAGAAGACTGCCACAGGCTCTTGGGGCAAGGTAATAGCTTCTGATGCTAAGAATATGGGTGTTGCTGCTCACAAGAACTCTTGCAATGGCGAGGTTCTCATAGTGGATGCCAAGAAGAATGGCAAGAAGGTAAAGCTGTTGCTTCAGAGTGTTCCGGTAGGTCCAGGCCGTAACAACGTAGGTATCTACTACAAGGCATTGGAGACTCCTGCTGATTATGCTACTCCAGAGGCGATTGCCAAGAACTGGGAAGGCTGCTATCAGCTGAGCAATACCACTTCAGCCTATTCTACCATGTTCAGGGCAAGGATGGCAGCATCTACTTCCTTCTGGAGGAGAATGCTTTCAGAAAAGATCCTAAAACCCAACCTGATGACTATTACGACATTCGATTTATGAAATTGAACGTTGGCCAAATAACGAACCATAAATACAAATAATAATAACTAATTATCAATTTATGAACATGAACTCTGATTTGAAACAATTAGTCATGGCAGTATCTTTGGGATGCATGGGCGCTTCGCCAGCATTCGCAGGTACTAACAGCTTGGCAGTGAGTGCCACGCAGCAGACCTCTACCTGTACAGGTGTGGTTGTTGATGACCTTGGAGAGACCGTTATTGGTGCCTCCGTTATTATCAAGGGTACAAGTAACGGAACTGTAACCGACTTGGATGGAAAATTCTCCTTGTCTGGAGTGAAGAATGGCGACATCATTGTCATATCCTACATTGGTTATGATTCCCAGGAAATCAAGTATGACGGTCAACCTCTTCAAGTAAAACTTAATGAAAGCAAGCAAACCTTGGCTGAAGTGGTTGTTACTGGTTATGGTGGTCAGCAGAAACGCGGTACTTTGACCACGGCTATCGCAAGATGGACAATCGTGTTTTAGAGACGGCTGCAGTAAGTAATGCAGGTTCTGCCTTGCAAGGAAGTGTGACAGGTCTTCGTGTCACTCAGACTACAGGTCAGCCAGGTTCTGAGCCGACCATTACCCTTCGTGGTGGTGCCAGCATCAATGGTGGATCAGATGGTGCCCTGATTGTTGTTGACGGCATCATTCGTGAAAGTTTGGGAGATATCAATCCTGCTGATATCGAATCAATTCAGGTGTTAAAGGATGCCGCATCTACTGCTATTTATGGTGCACGTGCCAATGGTGGTGTAATTCTCGTGCAGACAAAAGGTGGCAAGTCAGGTAAGGCTACAGTTAACTACAAGGGCAAGCTCGGTATGAACTTTGCTCGTTTGGGCTATGACATGTTAGATGCTCATGATTACATCTACTATAATCGCTTGGGGTATCAGCGGTATGCTAATGTTTCTGGTGCCAACAAATTGGAAAACCAAACAGGTTATGGTACCAATTCTAATCTTTGTGATGTCAAGTTTCTTGATGACACCAACAAAAATTTGCTGTCAAAGGGGTGGCTACAGATGAAAGATCCTGTGACAGGCAAAGACCTCATCTATAAAGATTACAATGGTGAACTTGACGATGCTTCCTTCCGTGATGTATCCCTCACTCAAGACCATTATGTTAGTGTGGCTGGTGGTTCAGATAGAGGAACTTTCTTCACATCTTTAGGCTATTATGATGAGGATGGTATGGTTCGTGGAACAGGTTACCAGCGTTTCAATGGTAGCGTGAATGCCAGTTATAAAGTGTTGCCTATTTTGAATGTGAAGGCAGGTGCCACTTATAGTTGGGCAAAGAAACCAAAACTTTGGATTGGAGAATATGAGTTTTTCTATCGCACACGCTCACAGCGCCCTACTTGGAATCCATATTTGGAGGATGGATCTCCTGCACCAGGTTGGAGTACCAGTGATGGTAATCCAGATTACTATCGTCCTCGTTTGACACGTGAGAACTGTACACGCAAATCAACTTATAACTTGGGTTGGGATTTGGATATTATTCCTAAGAAACTCACTTGGAGTGCGAATGCGTCACTCTATCATTATGACTATCAAAATGAAAAGTTTGATAAGAGTTTTCAGCCGCAAACTTCAAACGTCCCTAACAACGTGAGAACTGCAGTGGCAGAAATTTCTAGATTTTCGAATGTGCAGATAAATACTACACTCAATTATAAAGATACTTTTGCTGAAAATCATAATGTGGATGCCATGATTGGTGGTGAGTATTTCGATCACAATACTTTTGATTTCTCTGCAGAGACTCAGAATTCGCCTACAGATGATATTCCTACATTGAACGCAGGTGCCACAAGAAGTAAAACTTACAGTTACAAGTCTCGTTATCGTATTGAGTCCTTGTTCGGTCGCATCAATTATGATTATCAACAGAAATACCTGCTGTCTTTTACTGCACGTTATGACGGTATCTCAAAGTTGAAGGATAATCGATGGGGTTTCTTCCCTGGCGTAAGTGCAGGTTGGAATGTAACTCAGGAGGAATGGTGGAAAAACTCTAAGATTTCCAATATCATCACCAATATCAAACCTCGTATCAGTTATGGTGTGAATGGTAACGTGAATGGCATTGATGATTTTGCCATCTATGGTGTATATAAGCAGATAGGAGCTAAAACCTATAATGGGCAGACTGCGTATTACAACTCTACATTGCTGAATACAGGCTTGAGATGGGAGCAGAGTCGTTCTCTGGAAATCGGCCTTGACTTGGGGTTCTTGAACAATCGCTTGGCTTTTATTCTCGATTATTATAACCGCACCACAGATGATTTGTTGACCAACCTCAACTTGCCTGCATATACTGGTTTTATGTCGATGAAGACTAATCTCGGTAAGTTGCGCAATACTGGATTTGAGATGGAAATAAGAGCTAATATTCTCAATAATCCTAAGGGATTCAAGTGGGATATCAGTGCCAATTTAACTTCTGTAGCCAATAAGATTTTGCAGTTGCCTAACAGTGATAAGCCAAACAATCAACTTGATGGCTATGAAGTGGCAGATGGTACAAAGAAAGATGCTAATGGCAAGCAGATAACCAAATGGATAGGAGGTTACGCAGAAGGTGGTAAGTTGGGTGACATCGTTGGTTATAAGCAGCAACACATTTTCAAGAATTGGGAGGATGTAAAAGCTCATGCCAACATGCGTATCGATGAGGTTGCAAAATTGTATGGTCCTGGTCTTGCTAATGAAATCAATCCAGCCACAGGTAAGACATATGCAACAAGTGCAGGATGGAAACCTATCGAACCAGGAGATGTATGCTGGGAGGATGTAAACCAGGATGGTACAATCAACTCTTTGGACAAGAGTGTATTGGGTAATATTTTCCCAAATGTTACAGGTGGATTCTCTACCACGCTTACCTATAAGAACGTATCACTCTATGCACGTTTCGATTATGCTCTTGGACATACGATCTATAATCATCTGAAAGCTCGTTCTATGGGGCAGTATCAGGGACAGTTTAACAACATTACTTTAGTAAAGGATATGTGGAGCGAAGACAATCCAAACTCAGACTATCCTGCCTATTCATACTCAGATCAGTTGAACAAGAAAAATCTGAGTCGTGAGAGTGATGGCGCTGATATTGATGGTCATAGTTCAAGAATGTATGAAAAGGGAGATTACCTTGCACTGCGAGAGATAACTCTTAACTGGAATATTCCAACTAAGTGGCTTACTCATATCGGCATCAGCAAAGCTTCAGCTTATATCACAGGACAGAATCTCTTCTATATTACTGGATATGGCGGAGCTTCTCCTGAGCCAAAACTCGATAGCTATTATAAAGGTGTAGACTTGGGGCGTTATCCAACTCCTCTCACCCTTCTTTTCGGACTTAATGTAACATTCTAAACCGTCTTTAACATGAAGATTAAAAATATATTTATTACAGCCCTTGCAGCTTTGTCTTTGACAAGCTGCATGGACTTGGAACCAGTAAGTAGCATCAGCGACAGCAAGTACTGGAAGGATCAGGCTCAATTTGCAGCCTTCAATGTAGGTTTGCAAGGCTTGTTCAGGGAAAAAAGTTTCCAATTCTATGAATGGGGAGAATTGCGTACAAACCTCTATGCCGGTACACCATTCTCTGGTGAGGCTGTACATTACAATAACTTATTCAATAATACGCTCAATGCCACAACCCCAGAAGTTACTGATTTCGGTGGTGTTTATACCATTATCAACCAAATAAACCTTATGATTTCGCACACAGAAAATACAGATGTGTTGAACGAGGCGCAGAGAAAAACATATCTTGGTGCGGCATATGGTATGCGAGCTTATCTATATTTCCATCTGCTCAGAACATATGGTAAAGCGGTGCTTTGGCTCGATTACACAACAGGAAACAAGGTAGACATCAGCAATATGGGTAAGGCAGAGGCTTCTGCACAGGAGGTGATGGAACAAATCAAAAAGGACATCAAGGCTTCTGAGGATGCGTATGGTGCAGACATGAGTTTTACCAATGGCAGAGTCTACTGGTCTCATCCAGCTACAGAGGTACTGAAGGGTGAGGTATATCTGTGGAGCGGTAAGCAGATGAATGGTGGTAATAGTGATTATACAATAGCCAAGACTGCTTTAGAAAGCTTAAAAACGGCAGATGTAGCTTGGAGAACAATTATCGTCAGGTATTCGCTTTTGATAATAAAGAGAATAAAGAAATCATCTTTGCTATTCATAATGGACGAGATGAGTATAATATGTTTAATGATGCTTTGCGTTTAAATCTTGTGATGAATCAGATGATGATGGAAAACTATTATCTTTCTGATGGTACCCAAATGAGCAAGAGTGAGATGAGTGACATGAATGGTGTAGTATATATTCCACTCAACACCAAACTGTATAAGGACTTGTTCCGTGAAGGAGATACCCGTCGACAGTATAGCTTGAAGGATTGTTATACAAAGAATGCTGATGGTAGTTTGCAGTATGTGGGAGTGGTTCAGTATAAATTCATAGGCGTATCTCTTCCAGGCAACTCTTATCGTAGTTTTCTTGAAGACTATCCTATCTATCGGTACGCAGATGCTCTTTTGCTATTGGCAGAGACTAAGATTCTGTTAAACGAAGATCCTTCAGCCGAAATCAATGCAGTACGTGAGAGAGCATACGGCAAGGAATATTTTGCAGAACATAGAGATCAGCTGGCTTACCCACATGATACCGATAACTCTTTTTATGCAAACAACCCGTTTGTGGGTAGTGATGCCAATCCTATTGAGGCAGTCTTGAAAGAACGTTGCGTGAGTTCTTACTTGAAGGAAAACGTTGGTATGACCTTCGCTTGATGGGTGCAGAATATTGTACTAAGTATACTTCCGCCAATGCCAAACGATTGTTGTGGCTATTGATCAAAATTCTTTGGGTGAGAATAGTCTTTTGAAACAGACAGAGGGATATAATAATTAAATTTAGGTGGCACATATAGTTAATTTCATCTTAAAATGAAGTGTATTACGTCGTTTTTAGTTTTATCTATAGCGGTAATTATAAATGGTTGTAGTATGATGAAATCAAATATTGAAACACAATTCTCAAATATAAAACTCATATCTGGCTTCCCCTCAGGGGAGGCCGGGTATGACCTAGGAGTCTCGGCCTGCTACGCTGGCTTCATTGGCGATTACCTTATTGTCGCAGGCGGCTGTAATTTTCCGGAGCCTGGTAAGAAAAAGTACTATTCAGGTATCTATGCCGCAAAGATAGCGGAAAATGTAGATTCTCTTAATTGGAAAATGATTGGTAATTTACCTGAACCAGCAGCCTATGGTGGAGTTGTAACTTTGGACGATAGTCTGATATTTATTGGTGGGTGCAATTCTGAACACAGTTTGCGAACCGTATTAAGTATCCAACTGGATAAGAAAGCAGATAAACCTATAATGCATTTTTTGCCAGTTTTACCATGTACAGTGGACAATGGTGGTGTGACAGTCATGGGAAATCAACTCTTTGTCGTTGGTGGCAATCAGGATGGACATCCGTCAAGTTCCTTACTCAGACTGGATATGGTAAAGAATAATAAGTGGATATATGAAAAACAAATGCCAGGTTATCCTAGAGTACAGCCGTATGTGCTGCCAGCAATGGTACTATCTATGTTTGGGGAGGTTTTTATGAAAATAGTGATTCTAGCGTTGTGTTCACATCTGGTTTGAGTTATGATCTCTTTGCACAAAGATGGACATCGCTTACATCACCTAAAAATTTGCAGGGAAAAGAACTCACTTTGACTGGTGCTACGGCTATGATAGTAAATTCTTCTCCAACTACTTCTAGAGTTGTCTGTGCTGGTGGGGTCAACCAAGAAATCTTCTTAGATGCCATTAGTGGAAAATATTCCCTTGTGGAAAAGGAGAATTATCTTAAGAAAGCTATCTCATGGTATCGATTTAACGATTGCCTTTTGGTTTATGACTTGAAAACAGAACAGTGGAATTCTCCTATAGCAGAAAGTCATTTGTTAGCGCGGGCTGGTGCACAAGTAGCCTTACATGGCAATTCTTTATATTATGTAGGAGGTGAATTAAAACCTGGACTTCGGTCTGCAGGGATTGTCAGAGTTGATTTGATCACGAAATAAAAAGAATGAATGTTGTAAATAGTCAACTGTCCATTAATAGGAAAAAACTGTGTTTAAATCATAACTATTCTTGAATATGAACAAAAGAAATTTCATGTTTCTGGCTCTACTGGGCATCATGGCTTTTCATGGTCATGGCGAGGTAAGGGCACAAGATGCCAGCAGATGGCTTAATGTAGATGTCAATCAGCAGAATTGTGTTCCTCGCCGTGCTGCGTTCTTTGCTTTTGAGAATTTGGATAAGGCTCAGATTTTTGAGAAGAAAAGTTCAGCCAGCTACCTTTCGATTGAAGGCACTTGGAAATTTCATTTTATCAAGGACTATAACAAGCGTCCTGTTACTTGTAATAAACTTGAAGTCATTCGACAAGAGTGAGATGAAGGATAGTGTTGCTCTGACAAAGGTTGCGTTCTAAAGTTGTTTGACCAACTAATGAACATAACCTGTTCGCCAAAGTTAGTTAACGCCAAGGGCAGAATAAAACTGACCAAGGCTATTGTTTTATTTAAATCGAACCCACTTTTTAAGTGGACTCAAGTATGGAATACAATATAAAATCTTTAGTGATTGGCTTGGATTTGGGTGGAACCAATTCCGTTTTCGGCATCGTTGATGGGGACGGAGAAATAATAGCTACAACCTCAATCAAGACTCAGGCATTCCAATGCGTGGACCAATACGTAGAGGAATCGGTAAAAGCTGTGATGCAGATAGTAGAACAGGTAGGTGGCATGGAGAAAATTCGTGCCATGGGCATTGGCGCGCCTTGTGGTAACTATTACAAGGGAACCATTGAAAACGCAGCAAATCTGGTATGGGCTAAGGGTATTGTACCGCTGGCTGACATGTTTGCAGAGAAACTGGGCATTCCGGTTGCTATTACCAATGATGCAAATGCGGCAGCTATGGGAGAAATGAAATATGGTGCTGCGGTTGGCATGAAAAACTTCGTAGAACTTACTTTAGGAACTGGCGTAGGTTCTGGTATCGTGGCTAACGGGCAACTGATTTATGGTTGCGACGGATTTGCCGGTGAGTTGGGACACATGATTGTGGAGACTGATGGTAGACCATGTGGCTGTGGCAGAAAGGGCTGTCTGGAAACCTACTGCTCGGCTACAGGTGTGGTCCGTACTACCCTCGCCATGCTCGAAGCATCAACCGGGGCAACAGAACTGAGAAACATCCCTGAAGAAGAAATAACATCTTATGCAGTTTATAAGGCAGCCATGGCAGGAGATACACTGGCACAGGAAGTGTTCAGGCAGACTGGAAGAAGAATCGGCAAGGCCTGTGCAGAAATAGCTACCTTCCTGAGTCCGGAGGCTTTCATCTTCTTTGGAGGATTGGCACAGGCGGGCGAATTACTCATGAAACCGATGAAAGAAGCTTACGACAAGAATGTCTTGAGCTTGTATAAGAATAAAGCCAAATTTTTGACTAGTGGCCTAGAAGGGGCTACCGCCGCCATTCTAGGAGCATCGGCTATAGGATGGAATATCTAAATACCGACACTTTCCATCTGTTCTTTAAAACATTTATTTTACTAAAAAAGATTTATCTATGCGTGTTATTATCGAAAAAGATTATGAGAAGTTGTCAAAGTGGGCAGCTGATCATGTAGTTGAAACAATTAACAGATTTCAACCAACTGCTGAACGTCCTTTTGTTCTGGGTTTGCCAACCGGTTCTTCACCTCAGGCATGTATGCCAATCTGGTAAAGGCGGTAAAAGAAGGCAAGGTTTCGTTCAAGCATGTCATCACCTTCAATATGGATGAATATGTAGGTTTGCCGGAATCTCATCCTGAGAGCTATCACTCTTTCATGGCTGCCAATCTCTTCAATCATATCGACTGTCCTAAGGAGAATATTCATATCCTGAACGGTAATGCCGAGGATCTGGAAGAGGAGTGCCGTCATTATGAGCAGATGATAGAAGAAGCGGGTGGCATCGACCTCTTTATCGGTGGTATCGGTCCTGATGGCCATATCGCTTTCAACGAGCCATTCTCTTCTCTAACCTCCCGCACCCGAGTAAAGACGCTCACTACAGATACAAAGATTGCCAACTCCCGTTTCTTCGATAATGATCCTGAGAAGGTACCTAGTCTGGCTCTGACCGTAGGTGTGGGTACCGTGATGGCTGCCCGAGAGGTAATGATTCTTTGCAACGGTCATAACAAGGCGCGCGCCCTGCAGGCTGCCATCGAAGGTCCTGTTACCCAGGCTTGGACCATCAGCGCTCTGCAGCAGCACCAGCATGGCATCATCGTTTGTGATGAGATTGCCTGCGATGAACTGAAGGTGGGTACTTACCGCTACTTCAAGGATATCGAGAAAGATAACATCTAAGTTATCTGATGCCTATAAAAAAGAATAAGGATGATGACTATTCGTCATCATCCTTATTTTCTGCTATTACCTGAGGACCGCGAACCTTGTCCTTGAGTCCCAGACCTTTCTTGATTTCTATATTTACTCCATCGCTCAAACCGGTAGTTACCTGTTTGCGCTCATAAGTCTTCTTCTTGTCGCTACCTTTTATGATATATACAAAGTAGAATCGCCGCTAAACTCGATGGCACTCTCCGGAACGGTGAGTACATGGGTAGCCTTGGCCAGTACAATCTCGGCATTGGCGCTGTAACCAGAACGGATTTTGCCGCCCTTGGTAGAACGGATGGCTGCCTTTACCTCAAACTGGTTGGCACCATTGTTTTCTACAGCCTTAGGAGAGATATATTCCAGGTTAGCCTCGAAGTTGAGGTTCTGCAAGGCTCCGATGGTAATCTTCATCGGCATTCCTGTAACGAGACTTCCCACTTCGGTTTCATCGATATTGCCACGGAAGATGAGGTCGTTCATGTTGGCCACACTGGCGATGGTAGTACCATCGTTGAAAGTGTTGGCAAGAATCACCGAGTTACCCACCTTGACCGGAATATCGAGGATAATGCCCGAGATGGTAGAACGGATGAGGGTGGAAGAAGCGCTGGCATTGCTCTTGCTTACACCATCGCGCACCACCTGGAGAGCATCTTCGGCAGCGGTAACCTCCTCGCGTGCCTGTTTCATCGCCTGCTTTACCTTATCAAACTCATCGGCGCTGACCAGTTGCTTCTTGTAGAGTTGTTCCTCGCGTCCATAGTTTACCTGTGCCTGCTTCAGGTTAATCTCGGCAAGGCGCACACGAGCCTGAGCCGAACTGAGCTGTCCCATATCCGGAATCACCTTTACCTTGGCGATAACCTCGCCCGCCTGAACATAATCACCCGCTTCTTTGCAAATCTCGGTGATGATACCGCTAATCTGAGGCTTTACGCTCACCTCGTTGCGAGGCTCAATCTTGCCCGTGATGACGGTAGTTTTCAAAACATCAGCCATCTTAGGAGTAAACTCAGTATACTCCACAGGCTTAGGCTGCGATTTCTCATAAAGGAACACGAAGGTTCCGATGAAGATCAAGGCGACAATCGCCGCAACAATCAACTTTGAATACTTTTTCATATCTTTTATATCTTATTTTTCTTTTATTCGTCTCTCATCGCATCTACCGGTTTGATGCTCATCGCTCGCCATGCAGGGGCGAGTCCGGCTAGGCCGCCGAGAATGCAGATGAGGATGGCTGAAGAGATGGCCGTCCAGAAATCTACCTGGAAGTGGGCGGTAAGAATGCCATCCGTGGTGTTCGCCATCTCCAGCATCTGCAGGATGGCTACTCCGAAGAGAATGCCGCTCATGCCGGCTACCAGGGTGAGGAGAATACTCTCGGAGATGATTTGCGAAAGTATCATCTTAGGCGTGGCTCCGATGGCTCGGCGGATGCCTATCTCGGTGGTTCGCTCCTTTACCGTTACCATCATGATATTGGAAACTCCGATGGCGCCGGCAAGAAGGGTGCCGATACCTACCATCCAGATGAGGAAGTTGACGCCCTTGAACAGGTTGTCGAGCATTTGGAAGAGAACTTCGGTATTGAACACCATAATGCCCTTTTCGTCCGTAGGGTCTATGCTGTGGGCTCTTGCCACGGTTTCTCTCATCCGCTGGGCAATGCTGCTCATTACTACGCCCGGTTTGCCGGTGGTGGCTATGATGTCAACCGCCTTACCCCGGTTATAAGCGCTGCGCAAAACCGATTGGGGCAGGGTGATGGTTTCATCGGCACGACCGCCGAAGTTCACGCCGTTGCCCGAGCGGTAATCTACGCCTATCACCATATAATAGGTAGAGTCAACTCTTACACTCTTGCCGCACGGATCACCGCCGCCAGGAAAGAGATTCTTGTAAATCTGCTTGCCGATGACGCAAACCTTGCGCTGCTGGCGCACATCCATCTCGTTGATGTATCTGCCGTAAAACATCTGTGGCGCAGAAACCAGGGCGTAATCGGGATTTACGCCCTGGGTGCTGCCGCTGAATTTCTTGTCGCCAAACACAACCGACTTGTTGCCGCCGAAGAGCAGCGGGGTAATGACATCGAGTTCGGGCACCTGGTGGCGCAATCTGTCCAGGTCTTTCTCTTCCATCTGCCAGGAGCGCCCCTTGTTGAATCCCTTGTAGGGTTTGGTGGTGTTCTGCGCCCAGATGATGGCGGTGTTGGTGGCAAAGCCTGTGAAGTTGTTTTGCAGCATCTCCTTCAGTCCCTGTCCGCCACCCATCAGGGCGATGAGCATAAACACGCCCCAGAACACGCCGAAGCCCGTAAGCAGACTGCGGCTCTTGTTCCTCGTGATGGTGTCGAGAATCTCTTTATATGTATCTAAATCTAATCGCATAATAATAATTTATAGTTTACTCCGCTCTCAGCGCCTCTATCGGTCGGATTCTTGCAGCTTGATGGCTGGGATGAGTCCGGCGATGGTGCCTGCGATGACGATGGTGATGGTGGCGCCGATACAGGTGCCGATGCCCACCGTAGGGTTCACAAACATGGCGGCTTTAAACAGTCCGGTATCTATGGTGGTGTGGCCGATGGTTGCATCCATGATTTCGTTTGCCGCCACGCCACATACCATTCCGATGTAGCCGAAGAACGAGGTGATGATGATGCTCTCGGTAATGATGAGCTTCAGTATCGACCAAGCTTGGCGCCGATGGCTTTTCTTACGCCAAACTCTCGGGTTCGCTCCTTCACGGTGATGAGCATGATGTTGCTTACGCCCACGATTCCGCTCAGCAGGGTGAACAGACCTACTATCCAGAGTGCCGTCTGCATGATGGCGATTCCCTGGTTCATCTGGATGTTGTCCATGTATCGGTTCCAGAGCCAGATGGTTCGTTCGTCATCAGGTGCTGCCTGATGGTTGTTGTTGATGCTGGCACGATAGTTCTTCTCAAACTGCTCGTTATCTTCCTTGGTCTTCAGGTTCTTGATGGTAAACTCCAGACTTCCCGCATCATCGCCCTTGGCGTAAATGGTCTTTATGGTGGAGTAGGCGATGAAGGCTTCGGTATTGTTGCGCGATTCATCATCCTTATAGATTCCTACCACCTGGAAGTTGAGGTTGCTGATCTTTACGTTCTTGCCCACCAGCGAACGGTAGTCTTTGCTGAGTTCCTTGGCCTGGCTTCGGCTCAGCACCACATTCTTGCGCTGGTCCTTCATATCGATTTCGTTGATGAATCGTCCGGCAATCAGCTCCGTCTTGTCGATTTTGGGATGCGTAGGAGCCACACCTACCAATGACTGGCTTGCCACATAATTATCGCCATAGTTGATGTTCACGTTATATTGTTCCAATCTTCCGCCCACATCATCTACATACTGGCCGTAGGTCTTGTTGCTGATGAGGATATCCTTGTCGTTGAGCGTGATGCTTCTGCCTTCCTTCAGTCCCTTGTAAGCCTTGGAGGTTTCGTGCGGGAATACTCGCATGGAGTTGGCAAGGAATCGGGTGCTTTGCTGCAACTGGGCATTAATCAGTCCGTTGCCGGCGCCCAGCAGGAATATCAGCATGAAGATTCCCCAGGCAACGGCAAATCCCGTGAGCGAAGTGCGGAGCTTGTTGCGCTTCGACGTGCTCCATATTTCTTTGATTAATTCTCTCATGTTCCAAGTTCAAAGTTATTTCACGTAGTCTTTCGATACGAGATGATGGTCTCTGTTGTCTTCGATGCTTCCGATGAGTCCGTCCTTGATATGGATAACCTTATCGGTCTCGTTGGCTACACCGCTTTCGTGGGTTACCACCACGATGGTCATTCCCTCTTTCTGGTGCAGTTCCTTCAGCAGGTCCATCACTTCCACGCTCGTTTTGGAGTCGAGGGCTCCGGTAGGCTCATCGGCAAGGATGATTTCGGGTTTGGTGATGAGGCACGGGCGATGGCTACACGCTGCTTCTGTCCTCCCGACATCTCGTTAGGATAATGGTTGGCCCATTGCTTCAAGCCCAGTTTTTCGAGATATTCCAACGCCAGTTCGTGGCGCTTCTTGCGGCTCACGCCTGGTAGAAGAGTGGAAGTTCCACGTTTTCCACCGCTGTCTTGAACGAGATGAGGTTGAACGACTGGAAGATGAAGCCAATCATCTTGTTGCGGTATTCGGCAGCACGGGTTTCCGAGAGGTCTTTGATGAGCACATCATTGAGTCGGTATTCGCCCGTATCGTAGTTGTCGAGAATACCCAGTATATTTAATAAGGTGGATTTTCCCGAGCCGGAAGCACCCATGATGCTGACGAACTCGCCACGTTCGATGTCGAGGTCGATGCCCTTCAGCACATGGAGTGGCTGAGCACCCTGGTAGGTCTTATTGACGTCTTTTAGATGAATTAATGACATATTACTTTCGTTTTATGGATATCAATTTAAACCATTAGACGCTTGCAACTTTCAGAAAGTTGCAAGCGTAACTCTTTTTTTAAAACGTTATTACATACACCTTATTATATATAAGGCAAAGACAGAAGCTATAAATA
>ENA-OQBJ01000437-OQBJ01000437.1-human-gut-metagenome-genome-assembly--contig:-NODE-437-length-22116-cov-8.886489_pt1 | contig 22116 bp, 28 predicted proteins | sample MGYA00242743_ERZ504545 | MGnify/ENA primary metagenome ERZ504545 (study PRJEB26092, sample SAMD00036252) | human gut metagenome | host: Homo sapiens | study: EMG produced TPA metagenomics assembly of...
CGATGCCCCGGGCCTGCGCAGCTTACCGCTCGTGGGTCACGAGCGGGGTCTGGCGCGCGCCTTCCCCGAGATTGTCGAGGCATCGCGCGCGTGCCGGTTTGGCGATTGCACGCATACCCATGAGCCGGGTTGCGCCGTTCGCGAGGCCGAGGACGCCGGGCAGATCGACAGTCTGCGTTGGAAACGTTCCAAAACCTGGCGTCATCCATGCGCGTGAGTGCTCAAATGCTCGATCCCGATGTCCATCTGTAATTGATTTTTCCTATGACTGCCGTCTCCCAACTGTTCGGGAGACGGCTTTTTTGCTGTGGAAAAGCCTCGAAACATGCAGTTTGCTGACGTGCTGACCAAAACCTTGCCACGAGCTTGACGGGCTGGTCAGTTTTTGGTCAGCGATTGGTTTGACATCGAAAACCAAGATCGCGATTGCGCCGCTTTGCACTCTGACCGCCCAGACAATGGTGGTACGGGCATTCGCCCGGCACTGCCATGAGAGGAGCGGCCGTGAACAAGAGCAAGCGCATCGCCATCAGTCTGGTCGCGGGCGTGCTCGCTGCTCTGCTTTGCATGGTTTACGGCTCGTCGATCCGCTCGCAAGCCGAACAGGTCCAGGCTGAGACCTTGGCCAAGTACGGTGGCGATCGCGTCGAGGTATGCGTCGCGGCGCGCGATATCGATGTGGGCGAGACCCTCGATGAGACCAATGTCATAACCCAGGAATGGCTGACGAGTCTGCTGCCGCGTGACGCGGCGACCGAGCTGCGCCAGGTGCGCGGCGACGTGACGACTTCGCGTATTCCCAAAAACGCCGTGATCTGCAATGTCTACACCAAGGCCGAGAATCACAAGCTCGAGGTGCCTAAGGGCAAGGTTGCCGTTTCGGTGGCGGTCGATGCCGAGCATTCGGTCGGCGGTGCTACGGGCGTGGGCAGCTACGTGGATGTGTATGTGCAAAAAGACGGCGTAACCGATCGACTGTGCGGCGCGCACGTGATCGATACCAGTGAGGATTCCGGTGCCACGCGCGAGGGCAAGATCGAATGGGTGACGCTGGCGGCTGACCCCGAAGACGTCAAGGAACTGTTGGGTGCCTCGGGCAAGGGAACGGTCAGCTTGACGATTCCCGCCACGGCGCGCGGTAAAAAGAGCGGAGGCGACGAGTGATGAAGGCGATCTGGCTTGCGTGCTGCGCGTGCGGCGATTACGGGCTGTTGCAGCGGGAAGTCGAGGGTCGTGATGCAGGCGCACAGGTGCTTCGCGTGGGTGATCTGGACGGGCTGGTTTCCATGGCGCGGGCGTTTCCGTCGCGCCGCGGGGCTGCCATCATCGCGGCGTCTCTGTTTGATGCCGAAGATGTGCGCAAGACTGTTGCGCGCCTGACGGCCGAAGGCCGCGTGAGTCGCGTGGTCGTGTTGATAGAAGCGCTCGATCCGTCGGATATCGAGGGGTTGTTTCGCGCGGGGGCGACCGAGGTCATCGCTGCGCACAGTATATGCGGCAACGGGCGCGCGGGCGAGGGAGCGGTTGATTCCGATCGGCGCATGACGATTGAGCCCGATGCTTTTGTTGATAGGGAACCCGGGGCGCCTCGCGCTACAAGAGGCCCGCGTGTTGATGATTATGGAAAAGCGGAAGCCGAGCATGGTCGGCGCCCCCGGAACCCCCTTGTATGCGATGACGCTGGAGGGCCGGCGCAGCATGCTGGCGACTCCCCGGCTGTAGATATGGGATACGTGCACGGCGTGCATCTGGTGGATGAGCTCGACGAAGTTGAGGGCTTTGCCGGGTGCGGCGAGTTGTCGCTGATGCAGCATGAGCAGATTGCGCAGAACGAGCTTGCTTCGCAGACCGAACAAGCTGCCATGCCGGCTTGGACGCAGCGTGTGGTTGCGGCGGAGGAGACGGGGACGCTGGCACCGACGCCCGCACCGCCGCCTCCGATGCCGCCGGCAGACGCTGCCGCTCCGCAGCGTCGAGCTCCGGTCATCTGCGCCATTTCGGGTTCGGGCGGTTGCGGCAAGTCGACGATCGTTGCCACCATGGCACACACATCGTCGCTGTTGGGCTTGCGTGCCGCCGTGCTCGACCTGGACCTGATGTTTGGAAACCTTTACGACTTGTTAGGTGTCGATGCTCCGCGCGATATGGCGGCGCTTATCGAGCCATCGGCGGCGGGCGCGCTCACCGAGCCGGATATCGTAGCCACATCGATGCGCGTGGCGCCGGGCGTTACGCTCTGGGGTCCCGTCGCGGCGCCCGAGCAAGCCGAGCTCATGGCACGTCCGGTGGAGCTACTGCTTGATGTCCTGCGTCGCGAATCCGACGTGGTCTTTATCGATACCTCGGTCTTTTGGGGCGACGCCGTGGCGGCTGCGGTGGCGGCGAGCGACCGTTGCCTGGTCGTTGGCGATGCTGCGGTGTCGTCCGCGACATCGGCGTCGCGCGTCATCGAACTGGCAAGTCGAGTAGGTGTGCCGCGCACGCGCATGAGCGCCGTGTTCAACCGGTTCGGTGCGCGCGGGGCAGACGAGGACGTCGCCATGCGCTTTGAGATTGCCTGTGCGTTGAGCTCCAAGATTCGTATCGCCGATGGCGGGCAGGATCTCGCCGCGCTCATGGCGTTTGGGCGCGCTGACGAGGCGGTGGGGCAGACCAGTGCTTTTGCGACTAGCATGCGCGAGGCCACGCGCGAGATGCTCGTGGAACTGGGGTGCGCCGTCGGCCCTTGGGGCGATATGGTCGCCGACCGTGCAACGCGTACCGAACGCCCGCGTATCCGCCTTCCCTGGTTGCGCGAGGGTGATCAGCGATGAGCCTGCAAACGAGGATTAAGGCTGCCGGCGCTGCAGCGGCGGCAGCGCCTGTAGATGCGGGGCGTCGCCGCGCGGTGAAACGACGCACCAAGCGCGCCGTGATGGACCGCATGGGTTACGACGAAGTGGCGCGTATCAGCGCCTATATCGACCCGGCACTTGCCCGCTCGGAATTGCGTCCTGCGGTGGAGGCGGCGCTCAATGTTGAGGAGCCGACCGATCTCGCGACGCCCGAGCGCGAAACCATCATCGACGAGATTTTGGATGACGTGGTGGGCTTGGGGCCGTTGCAGCCGCTCATCGAGGACGACACCGTTACCGAGATCATGATCAACGGCTGCCGCTCGGCTTTCTTTGAACGCGGCGGCGTCTTGTACCCCATCGAGCATGCGTTTGAGGATGATGAACAGATCCGTGTGCTTATCGACCGTATCATCTCGCCGCTCGGCCGTCGTATCGACGAGCGTAGCCCCATCGTCAACGCCCGCCTCAAGACGGGTTATCGCGTCAACGCGGTGATTCCGCCCGTGGCGATCGACGGGCCAATCCTCACCGTCCGTAAGTTCTCGGACCGTATCTGTTCGTTGGACGAGCTTGTGGGGTTGGGGTCACTGCCGCTTTGGTATGCGCAGTTGCTGTCGTGCGCGGTGTCGTTGCGGCAGGACTTGGCGGTTGCGGGAGGCACGGGGTCGGGCAAGACCACACTGCTCAACGCGCTGTCGTGCGAGATTTCCACCGGCGAGCGCATCGTGACGATCGAGGATTCCGCCGAGCTCAAGTTTGCACATCACCCACACGTTGTTCGTCTGGAGGCGCGCGAGGCGTCAATCGAGGGCGAGGGTGCGGTGACGATTCGCGACCTGGTGACCAATGCTCTGCGTATGCGCCCCGACCGCATCGTCGTGGGCGAGGTGCGCGGTGCCGAGTGCTGCGACATGCTGCAGGCCATGAACACGGGCCACGACGGCTCGCTCACCACGCTCCATGCGGGTACCGAGCAGGAGACCGTGGTTCGCCTGACGCTGCTTGCGCGCTACGGCATCGATTTGCCGAGTGAGCTTATCGAAGAGCAGATCGCCATGGCGCTCGACGGCATCGTGATGTCCGAGCGTCATGCCGATGGCAGGCGCTTCGTCTCCTCGTATTCGGGGGTGCGACGCGGCGCGTCGGGCGGTGTTGAGCTCGAACGCTACGTGACGTTCGATGCCGCCGAACGTACGTGGACGCTCGACCGCGAGCCGCCGTTTATCGCGGAGGGCTTGCGGTCGGGAACGCTCACGCAAGAGGAGGTGGACGAATGGAGATCGCTATGCCCTCGTCGTAGGGGTTTGGCGGGGCTTTCTGTCGCGACGGCGTGTGGGGCAGAGCGTCGTGTGCCGCGGAGGCCGCCGGCGGAGCTGCGCGCCAGACGCTCGAATCGATGGCGGAGAAGTTGCCGCGTGAGTTGGCGGAAAACGACCTGCTGACAAAGATTGCCCGCTCGTGGGCGTCGCTGATTCCCGCAGATCGCCTTGGGCTTTCTATTGAGGATAACGCGGCTCGTCTGGCATTTCTGCTGCTGTCGAGCGGTATCTGCAGCGTTTTGCTGGCCGTTGCGTCGTTGTCGCCCATCGGCTTTGTCTTGGGGCTGGTGGCGCCGCTTGGCGTGGGCGCTGCGCGTGACACCTTCGATCGCCGACGCGAACAGCATGATGTGGAAGAGGCCATGCCCGAGGCATTCACAGCGTTATCCATGTCGCTTGCCTCGGGGCATTCGCTGGCACAGGGCATGCGCTTTGTGGGCGCCCATGCGCAAGAGCCGGTGCATACCGAGTTTTTGCGGGTGGCGGCGGCAATCGATTGCGGTATCTCGGCGACCGACGCACTCGATGACCTACTCGTTCGCATCGATGCCCCCGGCCTTTCGCTTGTCACCTTGGCGCTCAAAGTATCGCAGCGTACCGGGGCTCCGCTTGCCGGCTTGCTGTCCGAGGCGTCGAGCATGGTGGGTGAGCGCATTGAGCTCAAGCGCCGTCTGGACGTTAAGACGTCACAGGCGCGTATGTCGGCACACATGGTTGCGGCGATGCCGGCGGGCATGTGCGCGGTACTGGCTTTGCTTTCGGCAGACTTTCGCCGCGGTCTTGCGACGCCGGCTGGTGCGGGCGCCGTGGTGCTGGGACTTGCCTCAACGTCGTTGCCCTGGTAGTTATCCGGCGCATTATGCGGGTGGAGTTATGAGCGCCCTGGTCGGGGTCGCGGCTTGTCTGTGTGCCCTGAGCGTATTTGTCGCGACAGGTTTGGAGCGTGCGGATGCTCGCAAGATTGCAGAGACATGCAAGCGTGAAGTGGTGCTGGTCATTGCTGCGGGCCGCTCGGTGATTGATGCCCTGACCGCGCGAATGAAGGACGCGATTGGGGCGGGCGGCCCGGCGCGGGTGTCGCTCGGTGAGGTGTCCGAGATGATCGACGTGGTGCGCCTAGGGCTTTCTGCCGGCCTTTCGTTTGACGCGGCGCTCGAGATTTTCTGCGCCAATCGTCGGTCGGTGCTGGCCGTCCGTCTTGAGCGAGCCTGCATGGCGTGGCAGGTGGGCGTGGGGACGCGCGAGGCCGAGCTGTTGGCTGCCGCGCGTGATTTGGACGTGAGGGCGCTCGAGACCTTTGCCATCACGGTGGGGCAGGCGCTTGCCCTGGGCGCTCCGTTGGCCGAGACGCTGGCCGCTCAAAGTCGCGAGATCCGTGCAGCTCATCGCGCCGCGGTCGAGCGCGAGATCGAGCGTGCGCCCGTCAAGCTGCTGATTCCCACCGGCACGCTCATCTTGCCGGCGTTACTTCTGTCCATATTGGGCCCGCTGCTGGGAGCAGGCGGGATGATGTAGGGAGGTATACATGAATACGATGACTGACGCTGCTGGCAAGGTCCAGGGCTGGGCGTTTTGCCGGGCGGCACGTGTTCGTCAGCGCGCCAAGGAGCTACTGCAGGAGGAGAGTGCACAGGTACCACCGAGTATGCCATCTTGGTCGGCGTGCTCGTGGTGATCGCGATTATTGCCATCGTTGCATTTAAAGGCAAGGTCCAAGATCTATGGAACGCTATCAGCGAGGGCATCAACAGCCTGTAGAGGGCGAGCACCCCATCGGGGTGCTGCTGGTGGTTGCTTGCCTGACCGTGGCGATAGCGGCGGTGCTTTGGGGGCTTAACGTCGCGCGGCAGCAGCGTCCTGGGACCGCCTCCGATTTGGGCTCAGATTCGGCGGTGGCGTCTCAAAAAGACGATGCGCGAGATGCGGATGTCGCTATCACGGCGCAAACCTTTCTGCGGACGCTCGACAAGCAGTCTGGCACTGCGACGGATTCGCCTGAGGGCAACGCGATTGCGGTCCGGCTTGCATGGTCCGAGGACCGACCGATGACCGAAGCGGCGGAGGATATGCTGCGTGCCTATCGCGAGGTACCCACGGCACAACTTGCTCTGAGCGGCTATCTCGACATTAAGGGCAACGTGTGGGGCGCTATCGTGCGTGACGGACGCGGCTGGGTCGATATGGTGACGGTTGCCGCGGATACTGGCGATGCTTCGTGTCGTCTGCGCGCCGTGCGCCTGGTCCCGCAAACAATAAGCTCAAAGGAGGGATCGTGAAATGCATGACGTCCTGCGCGAGGAGTCTGCCCAGGCATCGGTCGAATACGCCATCGTCACGGTGGCGCTGTTATCGATCGTGCTGGCGATCGCGGGGCTTTGGCGTGCTGGCACCGATGGGCGCTTGGCGGCGCTGGTTGAGCGGGCGGCATCCCATGGCGTTGCCTCGACGTCGGTTATCGACGCCGCTGCGGGCGCTAAGGACATCGCGTTGTATTGACATCGCGCGCGAGGATCGGGCGCAGTCTACGGTCGAGGCCGCTTTTTTGCTGCCGACGTTTCTGACGCTCATCCTTCTCGCACTGCAACCGGTGTGCCTGCTCTATACGCGCGCGGTCATGGAGTCTGCCGCCGCCGAGACCGCGCGGCTCATGACCACGACGACGGCGGAGGACGACGATCTTAAGGAGTTTACCCGCCGCCGGCTTGCCGCAGTGCCCAACGTTTCGATCTTTCATGCCGGCGGGCCGTTGTCGTGGGATATCGAGCTTGGCCGGGCAGATGCGGGTAGCGTCTCGTCCGTGTCCGTTTCCGGCGAGGTCAAGCCGTTGCCTGTGATCGGTGCGTTTGCGCAGGCTATGGGTGGTACCGCCGAGGGCGGCTACGTTGAGCTCAAAGTCGATGTCTCGTATCAATCGCGTCCCGAATGGCTGGAGGGAGATTATGATTCGTGGATTGCTACATGGGATTAAGCGTTTCTGGTCTAGACGCGTTTTGACGCGCCGTCCGAGCTGCCATCGCAAGCGAGGCGGCTTTATGGGTCGTGCCGGAATTGACCTGTTTATCGAAGACGGCGCCTACACCACGCTCTCCTCTGCGGTGGTCATCTTGGTGGTGCTCACGCTGCTGTTTTCGTCGACGGCGGCGATATGGAGCATGTCGCGTGCCGGGGATACCCAGGTGGCGGCCGATAGCGGCGCGCTGGCGGGTGCCAACGTAGTGTCGTCCTATCACACGGCTGCCACGGTGGTTGATGCGAGTATCTTGAGTCTGGGGCTGGCGGGGTTTGCCACGATCGGGACGGGCCTGGTCGCCATCCTCATCCCGGGTGCCGAGCCGGTTGCCGGCAATATGGTCGACACCGGGATCGAGATCATTAAAACGCGCAACAAGTTTGCCAAAAGCGCATCGGAAGGCTTACAGAAAATCGAGACGGCTCTGCCGTATCTGATCGCCGCGCGTGCCACGCAGGCGGTGTCGGCGCAGGATACCGATAGTGTGACCTATACCGGTACGGCGCTTGCCGTGCCCAGGACATCCGAGTCGGACTTTGCTGCGCTCAAAGGGTCAGAGATCTCGACCGATACCATTAAAGACACATCAGATGATTTAGAGCGTGCGGCCGAGGAGCTGCGGAAGGCCTCGGAGGAGACGGCGAAGGCAAAGGAGCGCGCTTGGCTGGCGGATTGTGGTGGGTCTGACAAGGGCTCGGTCGGCAGCTGTTCTTGTATGTGGGAGCGCGCAAAAAGCCTAACGGATCTTTCCGGTGTTCAAAATCCGCATTACTCATCGAGTGTTACGTGGGAGCCCCAAGTTGCCCTTGATCGCGCGAAGGACTACTACCATTGGCGTCTGACAAATGAGAAGCCCCGCGGCTCGAGTGTCGAGATGAAGGCAGAGTCTGCGGCGCGTAAGGCGTTTTATACCTATGCGAGCGCGGAGGTCGATCGGGCACATATAACCGAGAACGGAGACAGGGTTTCCTCCTATATTCCGCTGCTGCCGCGCAACTCTGATGAGGTTCGGGCGACGGAACTCTATACCGATGCGGTGTGGCCGACTAGCGTGAACGATGACAAGGCGTATCTGCATTACGGGACGACCTGCCCTAACTATAAGAAAGGGACGTCGAGCGGATTTGCTTCGGTTGCCGATTACGATGGACAGGATAAATGCAGCAAATGCCATTTTGGCGTTTTGTCGCTTGGTGCTGTTGCGGCGCCTTCAACCTCTATCGAAAACGGCTTCGAGTATCACTTTGACAAGTTTAAAGACGCCCTGGAGGACTACGTCGACTGTCGCAACAAGGAGCTCGAGCTCGAGCGTCAGACCGAGGACGAAGCCGACCGTGCGGGCAATGCGTTTGACCAGGCCATTAAAGCGCTTTCGGGCGAGCGTCCGCGTATCGCTCCGCCCGGTCGCAACGGCGTGGTTGCCTTTGCGGTTTCGGGTGCCATCTCGAGCCCCGATGAGCTCAACTCTTCGTTTAACACGGCAGTCAGGCTTGGCGATCGCGGTGCCATCTCTGCCGCGGTGCTGGCGCCCGATGAGGCGACGGCGCAAAACAACGTGCTTTCGCGATTTTTCTCGACATTGAAGGAACGCTCGGGCGGCGTTGCCGGCGTGCTCGACGGCGTCATGGATGTTTGGGGACGGCTGCTCGTAGGATACGGTGATATCCAAGGTTCGGCCGATGAACTTATGGACGAGATGATTGAAGGCCTAGGAGGGGGCAGCGGCGCGTTGGGCTCCATTGCATCGTGGCTCGGCGATACCGTTTCGGCATCCGTGGCGGCGCTGGGTTTGGAACCGTGCGACTTGCGCCTGCGAAAGCCGGTGCTGACCGATTCCGCCAACGTCATTAAGAGTCCGGGGTCTGACATTGCTGGTCTCTCTCAAGCGCAAGACAAGCTGCGAGGTATTCCGTTGGGCGTGACCGATCCCAAGGCGCTTTGCGAGGCGTTGGAATATCAAGTCGAACGCACCATTAGCGGTACGGTGTTCACGCTTGCGGAGATTCCTCTGCCCGGCGGCGGCTCCATCCCGCTCACCGTCGATGTCGCCACGCTGGTTGGCGCTCTGGGCGGTGGGTCGTAATGAGTATCCGCGTGCGTCTGCGCGAGGAGCGCGCCCAAGCGACGGTGGAGATGGCAGTGGTTACGCCCGTTTTGCTGGTGCTGGCACTCATCGTGTACAACGTCATGATCTTTGCCAGCGCTGTCGCGCGCTTCGACCGCGTGGTGCCCGACATCGTGTTGGCGCACGCCGTGGCGTCGGAGGGGGAGGGCGACGAAAGCTCTGTCGATGCCTCGGCGACGGTCCAGACTCAAATTCTGAATGCCATGGAAGGCTATGACTTGCAGATCGAAGTGTCGAGCGAGCAAGGCGCGGAGGCATCGGATGGTGGTCTGCTCTCCCTATCCGGTACGTTTAGGACCTACACCTGCACCATGCACTATGAGCCGTGGCCGACTTCTCTCAGCATCGCTGGCGTTCCGCTGGGGGCGCCGACAACGTTGTCGCACGAGCGCGCGGTGACGGTCGATCCATGGCGTCCGGGGGTGGTCATGTGACCGCGGTCTCGTCCTACATCGCCTACGCGCGGGCACTCAACAGGCTGGGTTGGACGCCGGCCGAGTTTGCGGTGGCGGAGTCGTTTGTCGTGCGCCTGCGCGGCATGCTGGGACGGTGTCCGGTTGCCGCCAACGGCCTGCCGCTTGTCATGGCGTTTCCACGCTGCTCTTCGGTCCATACGTGTTTTATGGCCTATCCCATCGACATCGCCTTCATCGATCGCGACGGCAATATCCTCGCGCGCTACGAAAACGTATGTCCCTGGCGTATGTGCTCCTGCCCCGGCGCCTGGGCCGCACTAGAGCGCTCTTCAATCATTGTTTCGACCCCTGCTCTCCAACGCGTGCCGGCTTAAGAATTGGCGACAGCGGACTTTCGTCATACGAAATTGGGTAAGATGGAGGAGAAGATGCATGGATGTTGAGATCCATCCCAACGCTAAAAAGCACCTGACAGAAAAGCAGGTGCTTAGCGTTTGGCTTGCGGTTACTGAGTGCATTCGTCGCGAGTCGAAGGACGAGCCGCCGAGATGGCTTGCGATTGGATGGCTCCCAGACGGACGAAGCGTGGAGCTTGTCGCGGTCGAGCTTGTCCGTGGGTGGCTTATCATTCATGCCTTGTCTCCAGTCCAGAAGAAATTTTGCAGGAGATTGAACGGGCTCGGCAAAGGGGTCGATGATGGGCAAGACGTATACGGCCGCTAATGGTCAGGTTGTAACGGATGAAACGATTGACGCGTGGTGCGAGTCGTACGAGCGCGGAGAGTTTCCGGATGGCGAACACACCGTTGGTGGGATCGTGCATGGACGGCCCCCACTCTCAGGTGAGGGGACGGCAACGCTGTCGGTCAAGATTCCTCTGGGAATGAAGGAGGCCATTCGTCGACGGGCGGCTGCCGAGGGGATGACGCCAAGTGAGTTTGCCCGTGCGGCTCTGAGCGAAAAACTTCTTGCTGCCGGCTGATGCCTCTGACGTGCCGATTTATAGAACCGAGGCTGTGCTCAAAAACTTTTTTGAAATTCTCGGTTGACCGGAACGCGTCCTTGGTTATACTAATCAAGCCTTGAAACAAGGCACACCTCAAATGGCTGGGTAGCTCAGTTGGTAGAGCAGAGGACTGAAAATCCTCGTGTCAGGGGTTCGATTCCCTTCCCCGCCACCTTGAATTGACTAGGACCTCTGCAAAGGGGTCCTTTTCTTTTATGCAGCCCCCACATGGAATCGAACCCGTGAGGGCGCGGAGCTGAGTAAACGCGTAAGCGTTTGCCAGCGCAGCTCGCAAGGCGCGTAAGCGCCGCAGCGTCTGTCCGCGCAGCGCGCGGACGCGATTCCCTTCCCCGCCACCTTGAATTGACTAGGACCTCTGCAAAGGGGTCCTTTTCTTTTATGTAGGGTTCTGCGGAAAATGCGCCCCATTATTGAGCGATAGAACGGGACACACTTTCCGGTGCCTGCCTCCGGCGCGCGTACACACCTCGTCGCACCATTCCGAGCCCGCCCGCCCCAGACATTCCTCCCACTTTCGCTTCACTTTACAGACCGTTCGGTCGCCTGTCCGCACACGCGGGTATACTCAAAACGATACTTATCCTATGCAATACGATGCGGGTTCGACCTGCATGATCCGAAGGGGGCAGTGATGGAGAGGATACTCGGCGTTAATCTCTCTGGCTGGTTTATTCCCGAGCTTGGGTGACCCCGTCGCTGTACGCGGCGACCGGTGCATCCAACGCGGCCGAGCTACAGGAGGCCATGGGTACCGCCGCCTATAACGAGCGCATGCGCCGCCATTACGAGACGTTTGTGAGCGAGGGCGATTTTCGTCGCATGGCGCAGATCGGTCTCAATGCCGTGCGTCTGCCGGTGCCTTGGTATGCCTTTGGCTCACAGGAGTCCGATGCCTCCTACATATCGGTTGTCGATTACATCGACCGCGCGATTGAGTGGGCTGCCAAGTACGACATCCGCGTGCTGCTCGATCTGGCAACTGTGCCCGGTGGCCAGGGCGATTCCAACGATTCGCCCACCACGCCGGAGGCTGTTGCCGAGTGGCATTCGTCCACTAACGGCCGCCATGTCGCACTCGACGTGCTCGAGCGCTTGGCCGATCGCTATGGCGAGGCCGAGAGCCTGCTGGGCATTGAGCTGCTGGACACGCCGCAGATGAGCGTTCGCAAGAGCCTCTTCACCATGACGGATGGCATTCCCGCTCACTACCTGCGCAATTTCTATCGCGATGCCTACGAGCTCGTCCGTTCGTATATGCCCGAGGATAAGATCGTCGTCTTCTCGTCGTCGGGGCATCCCAGCGAGTGGAAGCATTTTATGCGCGGCGCCAAGTACAAGAACGTCTACATGGACCTTCACCTGTACCATTACCGCGACGAGTATGCGCTCGACATCACGAGCCCCCGCGGGCTGACGACGGCGATTTCGCGTAACAAGCGCGAGCTTAAAGAGGCGATTTCGACTGGGTTCCCCGTGCTGGTGGGCGAATGGTCGGGCGCGGCGATCTTTGCTAACTCGTCGGTTACGCCCGAGGGCCGCAATGCCTACGAGCGCGTGTTTATCGCCAACCAGCTGGCTTCGTTTGCGCCGGCTGCCGGTTGGTTCTTCCAAACGTGGAAGACCGAGAAGCGCATTGCAGCATGGGACGCCCGCGCGGCGCTCGGTACGCTCGAGCGCGGCATGATTGAATAGGTTGATATGACGCAAAACAGCGCCCATACGGGCAAACTCTATGTGGTCGGCACGCCCATCGGCAACCTAGGCGACCTGTCCCCGCGCGTTGGCGAGGCTTTTGCCGCCGCCGATGCCATTTGCTGCGAAGACACGCGTGTGACGTCAAAGCTGCTGATGCACCTGGGCATTTCCAAGCCGCTTGTCCGTTGCGACGAGAATGTGATCGCCAGCCGCGCCGCCGCCTGGTCGACCGGTCTGCCTGGCGGGGGTAGCACCCGTCGCCTTTTGCCTTCGGACGGCCGGCATGCCGAGCGTGTCCGATCCCGGCCAGGCGCTGGTCGAGGCGGCGCGTGAGGCCGATGTGCCCGTCGAAGTTATTCCCGGGCCTCTGCTTGCGTCACGGCGCTTGTTTCGTCCGGCATTCCCTGCGAGCATTTTTTCTTCGAGGCTTTTTGGGCCGAAAGCACGGCGACCGTGTGCGCCGTTTGCAGCGCCTTGCCGTGGTGCCCGGCGCACTCATCTTCTACGAGTCTCCACATCGCATCGTGGCGACGCTCGAGGCCGTGGCGGAGGTCTTTCCCCAGCGTGAGGTTGCCGTCTGCCGCGAACTCACCAAGCTGCACGAGGAGGTCTTGCGCGGGCCCGCTGCCCAGCTTGCCGAGGAGCTGCGTGCTCGCGGCGAGGTAAAGGGCGAGATCGCGCTGGTCATCGCGCCGCCGAGCGAGGATGAGGAGGCCGGTATCGTGCCGGTCGGCGCCACGGCAGCGGATCCCGACGAGGCCCTGTGCGAGGATATCCGCTCCGCGCTCGAGGAAGGGGAGCCCGCCTCTGCGGTGGCCAAGCGCCTGTCTCAGAAGTATTCGCGCCGCAAGCGCGATGTCTATGCCATGGTGCTCGATATGCAATAGATGGAGGATATCCAGCCCTTGCGCTAGAATCATCCCCTGTATGCAACGTTTTTCTGGAGGACAAACCCCATGGATCAAAGCAAGCCTTCGTTCTTTATCACGACGCCATCTACTACGTCAACGCCGATCCGCACCTGGGCACGGCTTATTCCACCATCATCGCCGACGTTCAGGCTCGCTATCGCCGCTCCGCCGGCTATAACGTCAAGTTCCTGACCGGCATGGACGAGCACGGCGAGAAGGTCGCCGAGGCCGCAGCCAAGCATGGCATGACGCCGCAGGAGTGGACCGACAGCCAGGCTCCGCACTTCAAGGAGCTTTGGAGCAAGCTCGAGATCTCCAACGACGACTTCATCCGCACCACCGAGCCGCGCCAGCATCATGCCGTGCAGTACCTGTGGGAGCGCATGAAGGAGTCCGGCTATCTGTATAAGGGCAGCTACGACGGTTGGTATTGCGTGCCTGACGAGACCTACTTCACCGATACGCAGGTCCAGAAGGGCGACGAGGAGTACGGCAGCGTCGGCCAGCATCTATGCCCCGACTGCCACCGTCCGCTTGAGCGCGTCCAGGAGGAGTCCTACTTCTTTAAGCTTTCCGCCTTCCAGGACAAGCTTCTCAAGCTCTATGACGAGCACCCCGACTTTGTCGAGCCTGCGTTCCGCATGAACGAGGTTCGCAGCTTTGTCGAGGGCGGCCTCAACGACCTTTCCGTGAGTCGCACGAGCTTTGACTGGGGCATCCAGGTTCCGTTTGACGAGGGCCATGTGACCTATGTATGGTTTGACGCGCTGCTCAACTATATGACGGCCGTCGGCTACGGTGTCGATACCGACGAGGCGCGTGCCGAGCTGGCCTATCGCTGGCCCGCGCAGTTCCACATCGTGGGTAAGGACATCATCCGCTTCCACTGCGTCATTTGGCCCGCCATGCTCATGGCCATCGGCGAGGCCCTGCCCGAGCACGTTTTTGCCCACGGCTTCCTGACCGTGCGCAATGCCGAGACCGGCAAGGCCGAGAAGATGTCCAAGAGCCGCGGCAACGCCATCGCTCCGCAGGACGTTATCGACATGCTGGGCGTCGAGGGCTATCGCTACTACTTTATGACCGACGTCGTCCCCGGCACCGACGGCGCCATCAGCTTCGATCGCATGGAGCAGGTCTACAACGCCGACCTGGCCAACAGCTGGGGCAACCTCATCTCGCGTTCGCTCAACATGAGCGGCAAGTACTTTGACGGCTGCGCGCCCGCCAAGCCCGCATCGTTCGATGCGTTCGACAACCCGCTGGCAAAGATCGCCGACGGCCTGGTCGAGCGCTACATGGCCAAGATGGACGTGCTCGATTACGGCGGAGCCAAGGACGAGGTCATGGAGCTCATCCACGCCGCCAACCACTACATCGAGGACTCCGAGCCTGGGCACTTGCCAAGGACGAGGCCAAGGCTGACGAGCTGGCGTTTGTGATCTACAACCTGCTCGAGGCCATCCGCATTGCCGCTCACCTGCTGATGCCGCTCATGCCTCAGACCTCTGCCGAGGCCCTGCGCCGCCTGTCCTGCGAGAACGAGGCCGCGAGCGACGACCTCAAGGGCATTTGCACTTGGGGCCTGCTTGCCGGCGGTCAGCCCGTCGAGAAGGGCGATCCGCTGTTCCCGCGTCTGGCGTAGAGACCGCGCGAGCGCCATATCGGCAATTTGCTGTTTAGCTGTAAGGGCATGGCCGCCACGGTCCATGCCCTTTCGTTTCAAGACGCCGCCATCATGCTAAGGAGGCAACCATGACAACTTCGCCTTTGGCAAACCCCACGGCCACCAGGGAGCTGCTGGAGGAGTTTGGCCTTGCGACCAAGCATCGCCTGGGCCAGAACTTTCTAATCGACAATCATGTGATCGAACGTATCTGCGAGCTTGCCGAGCTTGCAGGTGACGAGCGCGTACTCGAGGTGGGTCCAGGTTGCGGTACGTTGACACTTGCGTTGCTGCAGGAAGCGGCGTGCGTTACGTCCATTGAGGCCGATCCCGAGCTTGAGCCGGTGCTCGATGCCCACGCCGCCGACTATGCCAACTTCCGCTTTATCATGGGCGACGCGCTCAAGGTGACGCCGGGGCAGATTGAGCAGGCTGCGGGCGGTGAGCCGACGGTATTTGTCGCGAACTTGCCCTATAACGTGGCGGCGACGATCATTTTGCAATTTTTCCAGACGATGCCGGCGCTCAAGCGCGCCGTCGTCATGGTGCAAAAGGAGGTTGCCGATCGCATTGCCGCAGTGCCGGGCAACAAGACCTATGGCGGCTATACGGCAAAGCTTGGCCTGTATGCGCAGGTAACGGGTCGCTTTGAGGTGCCGCCGCGTTGCTTTATGCCGGCGCCACACGTGGACTCGGCCGTCGTGCGTATCGACCGTGTTGACGGTGTGGTGCCCGAAGGGCTCGATCGCGAATTTGTGGACCGCGTGATTGATGCTGCATTTGCCCAGCGTCGCAAGACCATCCGCAATTCCATGAGCGCCAACGGCTTTGCCAAGGACGTGCTCGATGCCGCCTTTGAGGCTTGCGGTATCGCACCCACCACGCGCGCCGAGACGCTCGGCGTCGCCGACTTTGTGTGCCTGGCTCGGGAGCTTTCCCATGACGCTTAATGCCGAACGCGTGACGTTTACCAAGAAAAAGAAGACGGTTGCTTGTCCCGTGCCCTTGGCACCGCTTGCCGACACACATGCGCATCTGCTTTCGTTCTGGGGCAAGGATGTGCCCGAGACACTCGTGCGTGCCAAGGCGGCAGGCATCGACCTGTTGGTGACGGTCTTCGATCCCATTGCCGACAAGCGCAGCGTGACGGACTATAGCGACTGGCTGACGCGCGAGATTCTGCCGATACGGGATATCCCGCAGATCAAGTATCTTGCCGGCGTGCATCCGTATGGCGCGCCGGACTATACCGACGACGTTCACGCACAGGTCGTTGCCGCGCTTGATGATCCCTTATGCGCCGGTATTGGCGAAATCGGTCTGGACTACCACATGGACTATGACGACGATATCGCGCCGGCGCCCCACAGCGTGCAGATTGATTGCATGGCACGTCAGCTCGAAGTCGCCGTGCGCTGCAATGTGCCGGTGGAGTTGCACCTGCGGCACGAGGACTCGGATGGGGAGCGCACCTCGCATATGGATGCGTACAACGTGCTTCGTGAGGTGGGCGTGCCCCAGGCCGGTTGTGTGCTGCACTGTTTTGGCGAGGACCGCGCACGATGGAGCGCTTTGTGGAGCTGGGCTGCTATATCGCCTATGGTGGTGCGGCCACCTTTAAGCGCAACGACGACGTGCGCGAGGCATTTGCGGCAACCCCACTCGATCGAATTTTGTTCGAGACGGATTGCCCGTATATGGCTCCGGAGCCCATCCGCGGTCTTGAATGCGAGCCCGCAATGATCTCCATTACGGCAAACGCGCTGGTTAACGACCGTGTCGATCGCACTGGTGAGGACGCCGAAACAATCGCGCATGCCGCTTGGGAAAATGCCTGCAAACTTTTTCAAAAATAGTTCTTGCGTTCGCGGTGGCGCTCCGTTATTCTAATTCCTGCACGCGGGCGTGGCGGAATTGGCAGACGCGTACGGTTCAGGTCCGTATGGGGGCAACCCCATGAAGTTCAAGTCCTTTCGCCCGCACCATTGATTGAAAGAGCTCCCAGCAATGGGAGCTTTTTTGTTATGGGCCGTCGCAGGGACTTGAACCTGTGAAGGAGCGAGCGTAAAGAAAACGCGGAGCGTTTTTAGCGAGCTGGCGAGGACGCCGGCAGGCGGCCGATGCCGGTGCGGATCCGCGAAGCGGATACGCGGACGTCCTTTCGCCCGCACCATTGATTGAAAGAGCTCCCAGCAATGGGAGCTCTTTTTGTTATGCACGATCTCCTTGGACGGGTATCCTAGTACCAACGTGTGCCTATCAGAGGAGAGACCATGCTGTTTTCCGGTATCATCGCCGCCCTTACCAGCCTTTTGATTCCCATCATCATCCTGTTGCTGCTGCTCCCCAACGCCTGTTACGTCGTTGAGCAGCAGCACGCCGTAATCATCGAGCGCTTGGGTAAGTTCAACCGTATCGTCAACGCGGGCTTCCACGTGAAGGTGCCCGTGATCGACCGCAAGGCCGCCACGGTGAGTCTGCGCACCATGAAAAATGGTTTTGGCATCGACGTTAAGACCCAGGACAACGTGACCATTGGCCTTGAGTCTCCGCTCAGTACACGTGAGCTATGACATGGGCGCCGGCCCGGCAGATTCGGGCATCTACAAGAGCTACTACATGCTGCAGGAGCCCGTCGACCAGATGCGCGACTTCATCACCGACGCCCTGCGCTCCTCCATCCCCGTCTACACACTCGATGAGGTCTTTGCCAAGAAGGATGACATCGCCAAGGATGTCAACGCTACCGTTTCCGAGCAGATGGCCGCCTACGGCTTCACCCTCGTGTCGACGCTCATCACCAAAATCGCACTGCCGACCGAGGTTGAGAACTCCATGAACGACATCAACGCCGCCCAGCGCAAGCGCGCTGCCGCGCAGGAGCTCGCCGAGGCCGACCGCATCAAGCGCGTCACCGAGGCGACCGCCGAGGCCGAGGCGATGGAAAAGGCAGGCGAAGGCATCGCCAACCAGCGCAAGGCCATCGCGCTGGGCATCAAGGATTCGCTTGAGATCATCCAGGAGACAGGCGTTGGCAACGATGAGGCCAACCAGCTGTTCATGTTTACGCAGTGGACCGAGATGATGACGGAGTTCGCACGTACGGGCAAAAACTCGACGGTCGTGCTGCCGAGCGACTTCTCGCAGTCGGCCTCTATGTTCGAGCAGATGCTGGCTGCCGGCAAAGTTCAAAACGATTCGAAGGAGTAGGCGCGCGTGAAATACACCGTCGTTTGTGTTGGCAAGCTCAAGGAGCGCTTTTGGAAGGACGCGTGCGCTGAGTACACCAAGCGCCTGGGTGCCTATGCCAAGGTGGATATCCGCGAGGTGGCCGATATCGACCCGGCTAAGGCGGGCGGTGTGGATGCTGCGCGTGACAAGGAGGGGGCGGCGATTCTTGCTGCCTTGCCGTCTCGAGCGCATGTGATCCTGCTGGCCATTGAGGGCAAGGAGCGTTCGAGTGAGGAGCTCTCGGCGAGGCTCGACGATCTTATGCTGCGAGGCAGTAGCGACATTGCCTTTGTAATCGGCGGTTCGGACGGCGTGAGCGATGACGTGCGCGCACGCGCCGACGAGATGCTCAGTTTTGGACGCATTACCCTGCCGCATAACCTGGCGCGCGTGGTGCTGCTAGAGCAGATTTACCGTGCCTGCAAGATCAGCCGTGGCGAGCCGTATCACAAATAGGTCGGCAATACGAAACAATGGCGTGGGACAATACCTTTCGTTTTGAGGAATGTGTCTGAAAGGACTATGTGATATGAAGATTGGATTTGTCGGTTTTGGCAATATGGCGAGCGCTATGGCCGATGGCTGGATCGCTGCCGGTGTAGCTGCGAGCGACATGTGCGCCTGTGCGGGTCGCTACGACGCACTGGTTGAGCGCTGCGAGGCGCGCGGCATGGTCGCCTGCCACGATGCCGCCGAGGTTGTCGCCGCATCCGATATCGTGGTCGCTGCGGTCAAACCGTACATGATCGAGAAGGTATTCGCCCCGATCAAGGATGCTCTTGCCAAAAAGGTCGTTCTGTCGGTTGCCTGGACCTGGGACAGTGCCAAGTGGGAGCAGGTCCTGCCGGGCGTCGCGCATATCTCGACGGTGCCCAACACGCCGGTTTCGGTAGGCGAGGGCGTCATCGCCTGCGAGAAGGTTCGACGCTTAACGACGAGCAGCGTGCTGTGGTGCTCGACCTGCTCGGTAAGCTTGGCGCTGTCGTCGAGCTCGACACAAGCTGCTGTTTGTGGGCGGCACGGTGGGTGGTTGCGCTCCGGCGTTTGTCGCATGGCAATCGAGGCCCTGGGCGATGCGGCGGTCAAGCACGGTATCCCGCGTGCGGATGCTTATCGCATTGTGAGCCAGATGGTGCTGGGTACGGCAAAGCTGCAGCTTGCAACTGGCCAGCATCCTGCGGCGATGAAGGATGCCGTATGCTCGCCCGGTGGTGCCACCATCAAGGGCGTCGTTGCGCTCGAGGACGCCGGCATGCGCAGCGCCCTGGTCAAGGCAATCGACGCAACCCTCCAGTAAAACCGACCAAAAAAGGGACAGTTTATTTTGGCAGGTTTTTCCTGCGGTTTTGTCCTTTTAGCGAAAAGTGCCCCGCAACTGGTTCAATTCCAGTTGCGGGGCACTTGCGTTTGCCCAGATAAAACCGACCAAAATAAACCTGTCCCTTTTTGGCGGGTTAGTCCCAGAAGCTGTCTTCTTCGTCCTCGGACTTGGGGCCGCGGTCGACATACATCTTATGGGTGCGCTTTTCCATTACAAAGGCAATAATCGCAAACAGCAGGATGCCGCCGGCGAAAAGGATGGCAAAACCGGTGCGGGTGCCAAACAAAAAGGAAAAAACTGCGTCCATTGGGTGCCTTCTTGCGTAGTTGAGTTGGGTCGTAAACGCTCATAAGTATATACTTGCCCATACATGTACAAGGTTGCAACCTAAATGGAATGTATATCGCCGGAGGATCTAATGCTTGATATCAAGTTTGTTCGCGAGAACCCCGATGCCATCGATGTCGCCATGGCTAACCGCCAGACGTCTTGGGATCGCGAGAAGTTCTTTGAGCTCGACGACGAGCGTCGTGCCGTCATCACCGAGGTCGAGGAACTTCAAGCCACGCGCAATGCCGAGTCCAAGAAGATCGGCGCCCTGATGAAGGAGGGCAAGAAGGACGAGCCGAGGCCGCCAAGGAGGCCGTGCGCGCCGTCAACGAGAAGATTGACGGTCTGGCCGAGCGCCGCACCGCCCTCGAGCAGGAGCAGTACGACTTCATGGCTCACCTGCCCAACATTCCTTGCGAGGCCACGCCGTACGGCAAGGACGAGGACGAGAACATCGAGCGCCGTCGTTGGGGCACCCCGCGCGAGTTCGACTTCGACTTTAAGCCGCACTGGGATCTGGGCACCGATCTGGACATCCTTGACTTCGAGCGCGGCAACAAGCTCTCCGGCAGCCGCTTCACCGTTCTCGGTGGCGCCGGCGCCCGTCTTGAGCGCGCCTCATCAACTTCTTCCTCGATACGCACACCAGCCGTGGTTTTAAGGAGTGGTGGCCGCCCATCGTCGTCAAGCGTCAGACCATGTTCGGCACGGGCCAGCTGCCCAAGTTCGAGGACGACGCCTATCACGTCTCGGGCGACAACTTCCTGATCCCCACCGCCGAGGTCGTGCTCACCAACCTGCACGCCGGTGAGGTCCTCGACGCCGATACCCTGCCGCGCCGCTACACCGCCTTCACCCCCTGCTTCCGCGAGGAGGCCGGCTCCGCTGGTCGCGATACCCGCGGCATCATTCGCCAGCACGAGTTCGACAAGGTCGAGATGGTCAAGTTTGCCAAGCCGGAGGAGTCCGACGAGGAGCTCGAGAGCATGACCGCCGAGGCCGAGTTCCTGCTGCAGCAGCTGGGTCTTCCGTATCGCGTGATTAGCCTGTGCACCGGCGACCTGGGCTTCTCCGCCCGTCAGACCTACGACGTCGAGGTCTGGCTGCCGAGCTACAACGCCTACAAGGAGATCAGCTCCTGCTCCAACTGCGGTGACTTCCAGGCCCGTCGCGCCAACATCAAGTATCGCGACCCCGAGAACTTCAAGGGTTCGCGCTATCTGCACACCCTCAACGGTTCCGGTCTGCCGGCTGGCCGTACCATGGCAGCCATTCTGGAGAACTACCAGAACGCTGACGGCACCATCACGATCCCCGAGGTTCTGCGTCCCTACATGGGCGGCCTCGAGAAGATCGAGCCGGTCGCGTAGATTGGCTGCATAAGCGATTTGCTAGGGCACTCCTTTTTGGGGTGCCCTTTTTGTGTGCGGCCATACCATGCTGTGCGGACAGCTCAATAGAAAACACACGAACAACTGTTCTGTATACAGCCATCTACCTGCTATGCTTTTGCTAAATAAGAGCGAGAGAAAGGGGACGCGATGGAGCTGTTTGATGATCGGGTGGTTTTGTTTGAGAGCGACGAGGGCGGGGAGTACCTGCTTGTGACGTGTGAGCCGTCTGGCATGGGTGGCCTAGTGGTTCGACAGACGAGCGAGGGTCCGTTGACCCAATGGTGCTACGAGGAGTCGCCGCATGTGGTTGAGACGTTTGTGGCGCACGAGGGGCTTGTGGCCCTGGAGCATTTCTATGGGGTCCGGACATCTAACCAGGTTGCTCGCATGTTGAGTATCTCGTTTGCCGATTATGATTGTTCCCAGCGGGTGAGATCGCTCCTGAGGGAACTTGATGCTAAGTTTGACGTGATCGAAAAGCCAATCGATCGTACGGGGAACGACGGTATATGCGGAGCAGCATGACAAAACTGCGTTTCACAAAAAAGTTTGAGATTGTGCTTGACTCCAATAAGCTAAAGTGGTTTTATATATCTTGCGCTGCGGCGTTACCTCAGCTGGATAGAGGGTCTGACTACGAATCAGAACGTCATAGGTTCGAATCCTATACGCCGCACCAATTGAACTTGAAGCCTCGGCAACGGGGGCTTTTCTTTTTTCGGAGACCAGACAGGGATTTGAACCTCGGTCGAGGCGCGAGCGTGAAGCGGACGCGGAGCGTCCGTAGCGAGCGGGCGAGCACGCCGGCAGGCGGGCGAAGCCGGCGCGGAATCG
>ENA-OQBJ01000438-OQBJ01000438.1-human-gut-metagenome-genome-assembly--contig:-NODE-438-length-22072-cov-2.662930_pt1 | contig 22072 bp, 32 predicted proteins | sample MGYA00242743_ERZ504545 | MGnify/ENA primary metagenome ERZ504545 (study PRJEB26092, sample SAMD00036252) | human gut metagenome | host: Homo sapiens | study: EMG produced TPA metagenomics assembly of...
ACCGTTCCAGGCCGGAACGGCCCAGCTTCAACCTTCACTGCCCGCAGCAGTGAAAGGGCTTCACTTTTCTAAGTGGGTGGTTGACTCCCTCCCCATCTGTGGTACTATGTATAAAGCATGATGGGTGAGTGTGCCCTTTCATCAAATATTATGTGAAGGAAAAGATATGGGAGAAGCTGCAGCAGACAATTATCAAGTGAATATTCCTCTTTTTGAAGGGCCCCTGGACCTGCTTCTGCATCTGGTGACAAAGAACAGGATCGATATCCACGATATTCCTATCCATCTGATTACGGATCAGTACCTGGCGTATCTGGAATCGGCACGGCAGTTCAATCTGGATCTGGGAAGCAGCTTCTTTGCCATGGCGTCCACCCTCATTCTCATCAAATCCCGCATGCTCCTTCCTGAAAAAAGGCGGGAGGAAATGGATGAATCCGAGGATCCCCGGCAGGAACTTTCCCGGTCCCTGGAAGAGTTTAAGCGGATGAAGGAAGTGAAGGCCCGCATTGAGGCGCTCATGGAAGAGGAGAGTCCCTATCGGGGAAGGGAACCGGAAGTATTCAGGACTTCTGTCTTTCAAGGGAAAATTTCCCTTTCACGGCTGCAGGCGGCATTTCTTTCCCTCTATGATTCTCTGGAGGAAGAAGAGGAACGGATTCTTCCGTCAGAGGAAGTTTCCCTGGACAGGGAAATAGAAGGATGGGAAAGGACGCTTGCGATGAAACCATGGGTCATGATGACCGGTTATCTGAAGAAAATGAAGACAAGACTCCATCTGGCAGTGGCTTTTCTGGCCCTTCTTGAGCTGATCCGGCTGGGAAAGGCCAGGTGGAAGAGGCAGCGGAGGGACTTGTGATTAAAGGAGGCAGTTTATGAAAGGTGCGGCGGCGCTCTCGCCCTGATAGAAGCCTTTCTCTTTGCCCGAGGCACACCGGCAACGCTGAAGGAGCTGGCCCGGCCTGGGAGAAGATACGGTGAGCGTGGAAAAGGGGCTGGAATATCTGCAAGCCCGCTATGACCGGGCAGATTCAGGCATTACCCTGCACCACACAGGGGCAGGATACGGGCTGGCCACAAAGAAAGAATATGACTCATGGCTTTCTTCTCTTCTGGGAAAACAGACGCCCCTTTCGGCGGCGGCACTGGAAACGCTGGCGGTCATCGCTTTAAGGGAGCCTGTGACCCGGGTGGAAATAGAAAAAATACGAGGCGTATCGGCAGGCCGGGTGATTTCCCTCCTCATGGAGAAGGATCTGGTGGAGGAAAGGGGCAGGCTGGATGTGCCGGGGCGGCCCATTCTGTATGGCACCACCCGCCGTTTCCTGCAGGCTACAGGCCTGAATGATGTAAGTGAGCTGAAAACTCGATGGTCCGGAAAACCGGATGAAGGAGAATTATTTTGAAAGAACGTTTGCAGAAAATATTGAGCCATGCCGGCGTCTGTTCAAGACGGAAAGCGGAAGAGCTGATTCTGGCAGGGCAGGTGAAGGTGAATGGCCAGGTAGTGAAGGAACTGGGCAGTGAAGCGGATCCGGTCAAAGATCGGATTGAAGCCATGGGCACCCTGGTCAAACCGGAGAAGAAGAAATATTTCCTCTTTTATAAACCGGACAATGTGATTACCTCTGTTTCCGATCCCCAGGGACGGCGGACGGTGATGGACTATTTCCGTACGGTGCGGGAGCGGATTTTCCCGGTGGGACGGCTGGATTATCATTCTGAAGGCCTTCTCATCATGACCAATGACGGAGATCTGGACTATATCCTTACCCATCCGAGCCACGAAGTGACAAAAACCTATGAAGTAACTGTACGGGGCCGGTATTCTCCGAAGCTGGCGGATAAAATGTCCCGGGGCGTACGCATTGACACCGGGATTACGGCTCCCTGTGAAATCGAAGTGCTGGGCTATGATAAGGAAAAGAATAAAACAAAGGTCAAAATGGTGCTTCATGAAGGGAAAAACCGGGAAATCAGAAAAATGATGGCGGCTTACCATTACCCTGTTTTCGGTCTGGTGAGGACAGGCTATGCCTTCCTGACACCGGAGGGCCTTTCCAGAGGTATGAGCCGCAGGCTTACCAGCGAGGAGGTCAGAAAATTATATGAGCTCTACCGGTAGAAAAGTGGCTGTCATCGGCGGCGGGGTGGCAGGTCTCATGGCGGCGGTGACTGCTGCCCATGAGGGAGCGTCGGTATCCCTGTTTGAAAAAATGCCCAAGGTGGGACTGAAGATGGGCATTACGGGAAAGGGACGCTGCAATTTGACCAATAGTGCGCCCATTATGGATTTCATTGCCAAAACCCCGGGGAATGGCAAATTCCTTTACAGTGCCTATGAAAAATTCAATAACGAAGACCTGCTTTCCCTGCTTCATTCATGGGGCCTTGCCACCAAGGTGGAAAGGGGAGGCCGCGTATTTCCAAAGAGCGATGATGCCCAGGAAGTGCGCCATTTATTTATGAAGCTTCTCCATCAGGAAAAGGTGGATCTCCATCTGGAGGAACCGGTGCGCCATATCCTGCAGAAAGAAGGAAAGGTCACAGGCCTTTCCACTGATAAGGGAACCTATGAGGCGGATGCCGTGATTTTAACCACCGGCGGCGCTTCCTACCCCCGCACCGGCTCTACCGGCGACGGCTATGCCATGGCCCGGGAAATCGGCCATAAGGTGACTGCCATCCGGCCGGCGCTGATCCCCCTTGTATGCAGTGAGACGTGGCCCAGGGAGCTGCAGGGGATTTCCTTAAAGAATGTGACTTTTTCCGTAGATGGCGGAGGAAGGCGCAAAGCGGAAGAATTAGGTGAAATGCTTTTTACCCATTTCGGCGTTTCCGGCCCCATTGTGCTCTCCCTTTCAGACAAAGTATCCCTGTGGCTTTCCCAGGGCCATGGCGTAAAGGGAGCCATCGACCTGAAACCGGCACTGTCTCTGGAGGTCCTGGATAAAAGGCTTCTCCGGGATTTTGAAAAATATCATTTGAAGCAGATGGCCTCTGCCCTGGTGGACCTTATGCCCCACAGAATGATTGATGTGGTACTCAGACTTTCCGGCATTCCCCGGGATCTTCCGGTAAGCGATTTGAAGAAGGGGGACCGGCTGAAACTGGCAGGGATATTGAAGCATCTGCCTTAACGATTACAGGCACAAGGCCCCTTTCAGAAGCCATTGTCACGGCCGGCGGCGTATCAGTGAAAGAAATTAATCCATCCACCATGGAATCCAAAATCTGTAAACATGTATATATGGCAGGAGAGGTGCTTGATATCCATGCTTTCACCGGCGGATATAATCTGCAGGCTGCCTTTTCCACGGGCCATCTGGCCGCTCTGTCTGCGGTAAAGGAGTTATCATGAAAAAATTATCTATTGCTATTGACGGCCCTGCCGGTGCAGGGAAGAGCAGCGTTTCCAAAATCTTGGCTGCCAGGCTGGGATATGCTATCTGGATACCGGTGCCATGTACCGGGCCGTAACCTATGAGGCTCTGGAAAGGAAACTGGAAAGACCGGAAGATATCGTGTCCATGACGGAAAAACTGGATATGGAAGTCAAGCCCGATAAGGATGTGATGCATGTCATTGTGGATGGAAAGGACGTAACTCCCTATATCCGCACGCCGGAAGTTTCGAGCCATGTATCAGAAGTATCCGCCATTGGCGGCGTGAGGACAGCCATGGTGGCTATCCAGCGGAAACAGGCGGAAAAAGGCGGCATCGTGCTGGACGGCAGAGATATCGGTACGACAGTTCTGCCAAAGGCAGATGTGAAGATTTTCCTCACCGCCTCTGTCCATACCAGGGCGGTGCGCCGGTTCAAGGAACTCACTGAAGGTCATCCGGAAATGACCATGGAAGATGTGGAAAAGGAATCAGCCGCCGGGATTACCTGGACAGCCATCGGGATATTTCTCCGCTGAAACAGGCAGAAGATGCGGTGCTTCTGGATAATGGCGATCTTACCCTGGAAGGTACGGCAGAAGCATCATTCATATCTGCCGCAGCAGATTCCCTGGCTTTGATGCTTAGGAGGTCCTATGGGATATAAAATTGTAAGGGCTCTTCTTAATTTTATTTTCTTCGGTCTCTTTGGCCTTCATGTGGAAGGCAGGGAAAACGTGCCCTCTACCGGTGCCGTCATTGTGGCGCCTAATCACAAAAGCGACTGGGATCCGCCTCTCATCGGCGTGGCCTTTAACACAAGAATCATTCATTATATGGCTAAGGAAGAACTCTTTAAGAACCCCCTTTTCGGCTGGCTCATTCGTCAGTTCGGCACGTTCCCCGTGAAAAGGGGGACTGTGGACCGCACGGCTATAAGGCAGGCCATCCGGGAAATCAAGGCCGGCAATCCGCTGGGCATATTTCCGGAAGGCACCCGGATTAAAAAGGATGGTTTGGGACGGTTCCACTCGGGCATGGCCTCTCTGGCACTGATGACGGGCACTCCGATCATCCGGTGGCAGTGGTGGGTTCCCGGTTTCTGCCTCACAGGAAAGGGCCTCTGGCCGTGCTTATCGGAAAACCGGTGCCTGTCAGGAAGCAGCGGCCCGATGATAAGCTGGTGGCAGAGATAAATGATGAAATCAAAGGACGCATCCAGAAACTTATGGATGATTATATGAAGAAAGTTTCCTGAACACGAAAGTCATGGCGGTCAGAGGTACTATGGGATATCAGATTATCAGGGCCCTGCTCCATTTCTTCTTCAGCCTGTATGGCCTTCATGTGGAAGGCAGGGAAAATATACCGGACAAAGGGGCGGTGATTGCAGCAGCTAATCACAAGAGCTATTTCGATCCGCCCCTTGTGGGAATAGCCATGGAGAAGAGAAGAATCAGTTTCATGCTAAATCGGAGCTCTTCAGAAATCCTCTTTTTGGCCGGCTGATTCGATATCTGGGCGCTTTTCCTGTGAAAAGAAACAGTGCTGACATGACTGCCATTCGGAGAAGCCTTGCGGAATTGAAGAAGGGACAGGTGCTCTGCATATTTCCGGAAGGCGGTTTTGTCCATGGAAAGGCACTGGGCCGCTTTCATCCGGGCATGGCGTTTCTGGCCATCCTCACCGGCACACCCATCCTTCCGGTAGCCATTATCGGTGCCGAGCCTCTGCCTGTAAAAAAAGGTCCTCTGGCCGTAGTTATAGGGAAACCCATACCGGTCAGAAAAGCCAAGCCTGATGATAGAAATACAGCAGCTTTGGATGAACTGGTGAAGCAGAGGATTCAGGCTATGATAGAGGACTATGGAAGGAAAAAAAGGATAGGATTCCTTTTAAAAGCTAATTTCATAGATATTGATTTTTTTATAGCAATACAATAAGTCTGATTATAGCAGACGAAAGAAAAGGTACATAACCTATGGAAATTTACAAGTCAAAGGTGATGGGATTCTGCTACGGTGTGAGAAGAGCGCTGAAAATTGCCGAAAAAGCCGCGGATTCCGGCATTAAAGCCGTTACCTTCGGGCCCATCATTCATAATCCCCAGGTAGTGGAAAAGCTGGCTCAGCGGGGCATACCGGCAGTGGACAATTTCGACGGTCTCACTGACGAAACTGTAATAATTCGCTCGCACGGAGTGGGGCCTTCGTGTTATAATATGCTTAAGTGCAAAAATCTGGCCCTAATGGACGCAACCTGTCCTTTCGTCAGAAGGAACCAGGAGATGGCTCATCGACTGGTAGAAGACGGAAAGCAGGTTATACTCATCGGTGAAAAAAGGCACCCTGAAATGAAGAGTGTGGCTGAATGGCGGTGGGACATTCTTACCAGGTAGAAACCATGGAAGATGTAGATGCACTCCCGCCACTGGATGAAGCTATATAGTCACACAGACCACATTTTCAGCTGTCTTGGCCGACCGGATTGTCGAAGCGCTGGGAAAAAAGGTGAAAAACCTTCACGTCAACAAATCCATTTGTGACGCAACCATGCAGCGGCAGCAGGCGGCTCGTGAGCTGGCGGATAGAGTAGATGTGATGATTGTCATAGGCGGGCGCAACAGCGCCAACACCTCAAGACTTGCGGAAATCTGCAGGGAAGAGGGAGCCAGGACGTATCATATCGAAACGGCTGGGGAACTAAAACCGAGCTGGTTCCACAGTCGGGACAAGATTGGCATCACCGCCGGTGCATCCACACCGGACTGGATCATAGAGGAGGTAGTTTGTATTATGGAAAACATGAAGGAAATGCTGGATCAGGAGGAAATGAACCTGGATGTACACAAAGGCAGCGTCGTTGAAGGTAAGGTTGTAGATCTCACCGACGACAAGGCTTATATCTCTTTCGGATATAAGACAGAAGCTGTTCTTCTTGCACATGAATATTCCTACCCGGCACCGGCATCCCTGAAAGATGTGCTGAAAATTGGTGACACTCTCCGTGTTCAGATCGTCAGCGGAGTTAAAGAAGATAGCACAATTTACGTATCTAAGATTAAAGTAGACCGTCTCGCTGACTGGGATGTAGTCGAAGAAGCATTCGAAAAAGGTGAACCCGTTGAATGCGAAGCATTGAAGCCATTAAGGTTGGTCTGCTTGTTCAGATTAAATCTCTCCGCGGATTCATTCCCCTGTCTCAGGCGATCTCCGCTTCGTTCATTCCCTGCAGAACCTGGTAGGCAAGACTTTCCAGGCTAAGATTCTGGAAGTGGACCGCGCTAAGAACAGACTGGTTCTTTCCCGCAAAGCCGTTCTGGAAGATGAAAGAAATGCAGAAATGGATGTTATCGAAAAAGCCTATGAAAACGGCGACGTTCTCAAAGGCACTGTAAAGAAGATTATGCCTTACGGCGCATTCGTTGGTATCAACGGCGTAGAAGGCCTTCTCCATATTTCCGATATTTCCTGGAAAAAGATTGCCAAGGTCGAAGATGTTCTCAAACCGGAACAGGAAATTGATGTCAAAATCAAATCCTTCGATCGTGAAAAACAGAGAATCTCCTTCAGCCACAAGGACTGCCTCCCCAATCCTTGGGAAACAGCTATCCATGATCATGAAGTAGATGACATTGTGGATGCCAAGGTCGTTAAGATCCTTGAATTCGGCGTTATTGTAGAACTGGATGACGGCCTTACCGGTCTTCTCCACATCAACGAAATGACCGATGACCACAACAAGAAACCGGGCGATATCTGCCAGGTAGGAGACGAACTCAAAGTCCGCATCATCAACATTGATGAAGGCCGCAGAAGAATCTCCTTCGCACTGGAAGAAGCTCCTTCCCCTGAAGAAGCTCCGGCTGAAGAATAAGAATAATAAAGAAGCTGCTTCGGGGCGGCTTTTTTAGTGCAGTAAACAATTTTCCTGTGAGGCTGGCAGCCATAATGCCAGCCTCACAGGAACCCCCTTTGCCAGCAGCCTCCTGACACAATGAATTACAGAAGCGTCATGGCGGGCAGGAAACCATTTTCCTTGACATAAACCGCCATCCGTCATACAATTTCAATACAGTATAACAAAAATGGAGAAGTGTTGCTCCAAGGCAGTTATGATAATATATTTGATTTTACATATAGAAAGGATGGGGACTTATGAGCAAACCTCTCGTTGCCATTGTAGGAAGGCCGAATGTAGGCAAATCTACGCTGATTAATGGACTGGCCCAGCGGCGTGTATCGATTGTGGAGGATATCCCGGTGTAACTCGAGACAGGATTACTGTGATGTGAAATGGCTTGATAAGGAATTTACCCTGATTGATACCGGCGGCATTGAATTCCGGAATGAGAAGGACCAGATTTCCAGCGGCATTCGCCAGCAGGCGGAGCTGGCCATGGAGGAGGCTGATGTCATTCTGTTCGTGGTGGATGCCAGAACCGGGATGACCAGCGATGATGAGACCATTGCGGGACTTCTCAGAAAGACCGGCAAGCCTGTGGTGCTGGCAGTGAATAAGGTGGACAGCGATAACCAGGAAATGGATGTGTACGAATTCTATTCGCTGGGGCTAGGGGATCCCATCGGTATTTCTGCAGTGAACCGGCTGAATTTCGGTGACCTGCTGGACCGGATTACAGAAGGATTCCCTAACCTGAAGGAAGAGGAATCGGAAGATATTATCCGCACGGCCATTGTAGGCCGTCCAAACGTGGGCAAATCCACTCTCATTAATTCCCTTCTGGGCTATGAACGGTCCTGGTGGCTGATGAAATGGGAACCACCAGAGATGCAGTGGACTCTCTCTGGACCTATAAGGGAAAGACCTTTATCCTGGTGGATACAGCAGGCATGAGGAAGAAGAAGCAAAATAGACGAACCTCTGGAAAAATACAGCGTCATCCGCTCCATTCGTGCCATTGATAACTGCGATGTAGCTATTTTCGTGATTGATGCGGAAGACAAGCTGACGGAACAGGACAAGAAAATTATCGGCTACATCCATGAAGCCGGAAAGGGACTGATTCTTTTCGTCAATAAATGGGATTCCATTGCTAAGGATGAACATACGATCAATGAGTTTGAAAAGGAAATCAGAAATGGTCTTCCTTTTGCACCCTATGCACCCATGCTTTTCGGATCGGCTAAGACCAAACAGAGAATCCATCGTCTTGGGGATCTGATTTACAATGTGGCAGAGCAGCAGAATCTCCGGGTATCCACTTCGGTGCTGAATGACCTTCTGGAAGATGCGAAAATGATCAATCCGCCACCCGCCCATTCCGGCAGGGTAGCGAAGATTTATTACATGACAGAGGTGGGCGTGCGGCCGCCTACATTTGTGATGTTCGTGAATGATGCCAATCTGATTCATTTTTCCTATGTCCGCTTTATTGAAAACAAACTTCGGGAGGCCTTCAGCTTCGAAGGGACGCCCATTCGTATTGTGGTACGGAGCAAAAAGGACGGTGGAGACGATTGATGGAATCCATCCTGTGGATTGTGCTGGCTTATTTCATAGGGGCCATCCCCAGCGGCTATATCATTGGCCGTGCATTTTACGGTGTGAACCTGAAGAAAGTGGGGAGCGGAAATATCGGTGCCACCAATGCTTACAGGGAATTAGGGGTGAAGGCAGGACTGGCTGTCTTTATCTGTGATTTCATGAAGGGCTTCATTGCGGTGCATCTGGGAATGCCTGATCCGGTGATTGTACTTCTCTGCGCTGTATTTGCTATTATCGGCAATGACTGGTCTGTATTTCTTCATTTTAAAAGCGGCAAAGGCGTGCCTGCGGCGTAGGGGCTTTTACCTATATCTGCGCTCCTGCCGTGCTGGCAGCCTTTCTGGTGTGGCTTGCTATTTTCAAATGGAAACATATTGTTTCGCTGGGATCTATTCTGGCCGCACCGGTGGTGCCCCTTGTCATGCTGGTTGAAGGAGAACCACTGGAATATGTGGCTTTCGGTGCCCTGGCAGCTGTGATTGTCATTGGAAAACATAAAGATAATATTGGAAGGCTTCTAAGAGGCGAAGAGAAGCTATTACCAGGGAAAAGAGGTAATACCTTTGAAAATTGCAATGATTGGAGCCGGCGGATGGGGTACTGCATGATGATCGAACTGGCCGGACGGAATAATGATCTGATTATGTACTGCAGGAACCCTGCTAGAGCAGAAGAAATACGGAAGACCCGGGAAAATGGAGAATACCTGCCGGGGGCTCACATTCCTGAAAAAATCCGCATTACAAGCGACCTGGAGGAAGCAGTGGAAGGAGCAGGCTGTGTCATTATCTGCACTCCTTCTCATGTGGTAGAGGACATGGCAGCCCGGCTGAAGCCCTGGCTCATGAAAGATGCGGTGGTGGTATGTGCGTCCAAGGGACTGGCAGACAATGAAGGCCATCGCCTTTCAGAAGGAATTACGAAAGAAGTGGCTGGTATTACCGATAAGATTGTGGCTCTTTCCGGCCCCAATCATGCGGAAGAAGTGGGCATCGGGCTTCCCTGCGCACGGTGGCTGCCTCGGCTGTACCGGAAGCGGTGCAGATTGTGCAGGACCTGTATATGAGCCTGTTTTCCGGGTATATCGCAGCGATGATATACGGGGCGTGGAATATGGCGGTGCATTGAAGAATATTATGGCGCTGGCCTGCGGTGTTCTTGACGGCATCGGTCTTGGTGACAACTGCCGGGCTGCCTGATGACCAGAGGACTGGTGGAAATGACCAGGTTCGGCGTCCATTTCGGCGCCAGATGACCACTTTCTTCGGCCTCTCCGGCATGGGGGATCTGGTATGCACCTGCACCAGCATCCACAGCCGCAACCACCGGGCCGGTATGATGATGGCCAAAGGAATGACTGCTGATGAAATCAGCAAAAGCACCAACATGGTGGTGGAAGGAATTCGTACGGCCCGGCTGGTTCATGAAATCGCCCTGCGGGAGCATATCGACATGCCTATTACGGAAGAAGTGTGCCATCTGATTAAAGGCGACCATAACGCCAGGGAAGCTCTGGAAATCCTTATGACCCGGGCCAAAAAGGCGGAGTCCGAAACCTATTGAAATGAAAAACAGCGGTGCCAGGCCGGCAGGAAACTATTAGCGAAAAATTTCCTACCGCCATGATACACAGCGGCATCAAGTCGGACAGAGAACTATTTCAGCCATAAAAAATTTGAACTCACCGGCGATTTACATAGCCGTTTATGCTATAATGAACATAAGTGTGGAAAGAAGAAATTCTTTTCTGCATGATGAAAATGAGGTAGAACACATGAGAATTATCGGAGGAAACGCCAAGGGCACGCTGCTGTCGTCTCCTGAGGGTCGGAATACCAGACCCACCCTGGGAAGGGTGAGGGAAAGCGTTTTCAACGTACTTGCCAATGTAGGCATCCTGGAGACAAAGGTACTTGATATTTTTGCAGGTACCGGAGCCATGGGACTGGAAGCCTTGAGCCGGGGAGCCGGAGAAGCGGTATTCCTGGATAAAGCTACCGGTGCCATCATCAGGGAAAATGCGCTTCGCTGCCATGTGGCAGACCGGAGCCGTATACTGAAGGGAGATGTTTCTTCCTCCCTGAAAACGCTCCGGGGACAGAAATTTGACTATATTTTCATGGATCCGCCTTACAGGAAGGGATATATCAATGAGGTTCTGCAGGAGGTATTCGATTGTGACCTTCCGGCAGAAGAAGCCATCATTATTGCAGAACACTCTGTATCCGAACCGCCTGATTTGTCTCTTTTCCAGGGAAAATGCCAGTTGTGGAAAGAGAAAAAAGTGGGGGCCATTGTTGTAAGTTATCTGCAGTGCAGATAATGAGGAGAAGGTTTGAATGAAATTAGCTATATGCCCCGGAAGTTTTGATCCGGTCACCTATGGTCATCTTGACATTATCAGAAGAAGCGCCAGCCTGGTAGACAAGCTGATTGTGGCGGCTTTTTTAAACCCCACAAAACACTACATGTTTACCACGGAAGAACGCATTGCCATGCTGAAGGAAACTACGAAGGATATCCCCAATGTGGAAGTGGATGCTTTCGATGGGCTTCTGAATGAATATGCGGCAAGAAAGAACTGCCATCTCCTGATCCGGGGGCTCCGGGCATTCAGCGATTTTGAATATGAATTCCAGAGAGCCTGATGATAAAAAAGATTGATCCCACCCTGGAAACAGCATTTTTTATGACGGACGGCCGTTATTCCTATCTTTCTTCTACCGGCGTCCGGGAGCTGGCTCATTTTAATGGAGATGTGACCTCCATGGTGCCGCCCTTTGTCCAGGAAATGATAAAAAGGAAAGTAAATTCTATTAAGAAATGAGGCTGCCGATTATGGATACAAGAAAACTTCTTGAAGAACTTGAAAATGTCATTAACAATGCCAGCGAGGTGCCGTTCACCAATAAGAAAATGGTGGATAAGGATGAGGTGGAACGGCTGATTGATGCCATCAACAGTCCCTGCCTAATGAACTGGAAAGTGCAAGAAGAATTGTTGCCGATAAGGAACGGATTATGCTGGATGCCGAAAAGAAGGCGGAAGACACGGTGGCGCAGGCAAAGGACTATATTGCCCGCATTACGGAAGAAAGCGAACTGGTCAAACAGGCCCAGGAAAGAGCTAATGAAGTGATTTCCTCTGCCAATAAATCAGCCGACGAACTGCGTACAAGCTCTGTGACCTATGCCACGGATGTACTGAAGTATGTGGAAACGAACATGGAAAACGTGCTGGACAGCCTGAAGAAAAACCGGCAGAGCCTGATTGATTCCAATTCCGCTGCGGCCCGTCAGCAGCAGGAACAGCAGCCTCAGGACGAACAGAAAAAATAATAAAGGCAGAAAGGCCTTGGCCGCTGCTCGTATAATCAATCGTTGATTCTTTACCTTACTTTCTGAATCTTTTTGAAACAGGGGGACAGGCCTATGGGAACCGAGGGAGACAAAAGGAGAGCCATTCTTCTTTGCGCATGCATTGCCTGTATTCTCATAGGACTGTCCTTTTTTGTGCTGGATCCCCTGTCCCTCAGGCAGGAAAAAGAGAAGCCTTCTCTCCCGGTTAGTCAGGCAGAAGAGGGGAAAAAAGGAAAAATCCTTGTTTATGTGGTAGGGGCTGTGAAGAATCCGGGAGTCTATGAAATACCGGAGGGCAGTCATTACTATGATGCCGTGAAGGCGGCAGGGGATGTGCTGCCCTATGCCGACATGACTGCCGTGAACATGGCGGAACCGGTGACGGAAAGTATGAAAATATGGATTCCTCTGGATCCTTATATGAAAGACCCCGGTGCCTGGGCCTGGTGAATATTAATACGGCCGGTGCGAAAGAGCTGGAAACACTGCCCGGCATCGGTAAGGTGACAGCCGAAAAAATCATGGCCTACCGGGAAGAATATGGAAGCTTCAGAACAAAAGAGGATTTGAAGCGCGTACCATCTATCAGCGATGGGAAGTTTAAAAAACTGGCGGATAAAATTACATTATGAATACCAAGTATCCCCTGCTTTGGAGTGCCCTTTCTCTGGCGCTGGGAGTGGTGCTTTATGACACCTTCCCTTCTTTTTTCATGCGCTATCCCTGGGTCTTTCTTCTGGCAGCGGGATGCTTTCTTCTTTTTTCTTTCCTTTTCCGCGGGAAAAGGGGACTTTTTCCGATGGTGATTTTCCTGTGTATCCTCACAGCCGGTATGGGTCGTATGTTTCTGGCTGACCGGTACTACGAGCAGCAGTCATCCTGGGCAGCAGGGAGCGAAGGGTGCTGGACCGGCATTGTGAAGGAGGAGCCATCGGTCAACCGGGATGGTGATGCCTATGCCCGCTACTACACGGAACTGAAATCTATCACCTACAGCGACGGCGTGGAAAAATCACTTTCCGGTACGGCCTTTGTTTATGATACCCGGCCGGAAAAGCTTTATGGCACGGGAGATTCCATTTCCGTCACCGGAAAGATGACGGCTGTGAGGATTTATAAAAATCCCGGTAAAATTGATCTGGAAGGGCGTTACCGGAGCCGCCGGCTCATGGGCAGGATTTATCCGCAGGAACCGGAAAAAATCCATTTTCTGGGAGAAAGCGGTGAGTACAGGGCCGGCCGGCTGGCCGACGAAATCAAAGGAAAGGTGGAGTCCTGGTTTAAGCCCTACATGGATCCTCTCAGGCTCCATATCCTTATGACCCTGCTCTTTGGCGGAAATTATAATGAAATACCAGAATATATCATGACTTCCTTTTCCGCCACCGGCATTATCCATATTCTTTCTGTTTCAGGATCTCATGTGGCCCTTCTTTTCGGCTTCCTTTATTTCCTTGGAAAATGGCTTCACCTGCCTAAAAAGCTGGTGGTGGGCGGATCCATTGTGCTGGTTCTTTTTTATGCCCTCCTGTCCGGTCTGGTGCCTCCGGTCATCCGTGCAGCGGTGATGGGTATTCTTTCCGTAGGCGGTGTATTCCTGGAGCGGGAGAAGACTTCTCTCAACCTCCTGGGGGCGGCGGTGGCAGGCATGCTGCTGTGGGATCCCTTTTACCTCTATGATGTGAGTTTCCAGCTGTCCGTCGGGGCGTCAGCAGGCATTCTCCTGTTTTACAGACCTCTTATGGGAGAGCTTTCAAGGATTTCTTTCCTGCCCCGGTGGGTGAAGGAAGGGGTGGCTCTGTCCACAGCAGCCCAGGTGCTCACCATTCCGGTGATGCTCTATGATTTTCATACCTTTCCTCTCTATTTCATTCCGGCCAATCTTTTTGTTACCCCTTTTCTGGAATGGGTAATCATAGCAGGTCTGGTGGCGGCTGTGGTGGCACCGGTGTGTCTGCCCCTTTCCGGAGGCATACTCCAGGGGGCCGATTATCTTCTCTGGGCAGGGCTTCATCTGAATCTTCATCTGTCTTCCTGGCCGGGGGCTCAAGTCCAAACCGGCGGGCTGACCATGGTACAGATTCTTCTGTACTATGTTACAGTAGGAATCTGCTATTTCAAAAAAGCGATTTTTTCCGTTCCCAAAAGGATGTATGGAGCGCTTCTCCTGTGGGGTTCCCTCCTGGGACTGACCTTTTTCTTCTACATCACCAGGCCGGAGTGGGTGGTATACTGCCCTGACCTTGGCCCGGACCAGGGAGCGGTACTTGTCACAGGAGAGCATAAAATCTTATACTATAAAGGCGGCAGCATTCCCTCCCATACGTCGGACTGGGAATGGAAGTCGATTCTTGGCTATGAAGGGATTTTTGATGCGGATATCCTCATTTTAAATCTGGAAGACGTGAAGGAACCGCTTCCTCTGACACTGCCGGTGCCGGTGCGAGAAATCTGGGTGACCGGCGGCAGGGCACAGGAAAAGACGCCCCGCCTTCTGCAGGGGTTTGAGGGAACAATCCGGGCGCTTTCCCAAATCCCGTCTCCGCCTGGGGCGCCTGTCCTTTGTCACCAATGGAGCAGCTGGCTTCTGTCCGAGGGGGATAGGGGCGTCTATCTTTCAGGAAGAAGGGGAATGGAGAAAACGTCCTTTCCTGACCACACCCTCTGGATCGCGTCCGGACGGAAGAATGGAGCAGGCATCAGGGAGGAGGAAATGGACCGGGTCAAGGCGGAGGCCGTGGTTTATGGCGGAAGCGTCTTTCCTCGTCCTTTGAGGATGTGGATTTATTTGAATTCAAAATTATCAGGCAGCCAATGTGTACAGGGAAGGCATGCAGACCGCATCCTTCCGGCATAAGTGGGAGCTGGAAAATACATCATGGTTATGAAGAAATTAAATAAAAGCAACTGCTTCTTTTTATACGGCGATGATCCTGTGTCTGCCAATATACGGAAGAACAGGATCGTTGATTCCTATTTTCATGGAAAGGCGCCGGAGGTGACCCTGTTTGACGGGAGCGGCACCTTTGAAGCCTATCAGAATGCGCTGGAAGGGCAGTCCCTTTTCAATGCAGAAACGGCAGTGGTCCTCCATAATCCGCCCTTTCTGAAAAGGCGGTCCGAAAAGGAGGATCATAGGGAGGAAAGTTTTCTTGAAACGGTGAAAGACCTTTCTCCAGATATCCTCCTCATCATCCTGTTGGATGGGAAGCCCGATAAAAGGACGAAAATTATTAAAACCCTCCTTTCCGTCTTCACAAGTGAGGAATACAGTCTGATGAATCCCAGAGATGCGGCAGGCACTATGATTCGAATGCTGGCGGATGCAGGGAAAAGGGTGGATTATGAAGCCCGGGGCTATCTGGAGACCGTTCTTTCCTCCTGGGAGCAGATTTCTGCTCCCCTTCTCCAGACGGAATGTGATAAAATTGTGCTGATGTGCGGAAATCGGGACACAGTGAGTCGGAAACTGCTGGAAGCGGCCCTTCCGGATTATATGAACCAGGGGATTTTCCGCTTTACCGACGCCTTCTGGATAGGAAGGCCAGTGTGGTGCTGGAAAGCACAGACCGCGTTTTCACAGATATTTCCACTACCATTAAGAACCTGGCTTCCTTTCTTCCAAATTCAGGAAAATCAAGATTTTTCACGAAATGAAAAGAAACCGCCGCACCGAGGGAGAAATCAGGCAGGCCCTGGGCATCCGCAGCTCCTGGATGTGGCGGAATATGCAGAATGAAGCAGCCAAAGTGGGAGAAAAGAAAGCAGAATGGTTTCTGCTCCAGATTTTTAATTATCAGATGAAAACAAGGCAGGGTTCTTCTGAAATGGAATTGAAAGACCTGCTTCTGACATATTGTATGAAATGAAGGTAACCGGTCATTGAAATTACGAATTAAACGGATAGCTGGCATGATTTCACTGGTGGCGCTCCTTACGGGAGCTGCCGCCCCCTTTCTTTGGGTGAAAGGTGGATTCGGTGATTCCGGGCGTGGAGAATTAACGGCGTTGCGGCAGGCGGTTTTTCCAAAGCGCAGATGATGGATTTTCTGCAGGAAGAAAATAAAGCATGGAGAAGGAGAATCTGAATCTGGTGAAGGATTCGGTGAAGGAGACCTGGAATTATAAGGACCTGCACGTCTCCTATGATGAACACAGCTTGGACGAAGCCCTGGACATCGGTAGACAGGGAAGCCTTTTCCAGCAGTGGAAAGACCGCTGGGCAGCCCTTCTTTCGGGGAAAGCAGCCCATATAGATGCTTCCTTTGATGAGGAAGCGGTGAAAAAGAAGGCCCACCAGCTGATCAAGACATACAGCAAACCGCCGCAGAACGCCATGCCCCGTTCCATAGTGACGGCTCCATTACCTTTTCCAAAGGACGGCCCCATCTGGCTATTCAGGAAGAAGACCTGATGCAGGGGGTGAAGGACATGCTGGAAACAGGCAGAGGGGGAGAAATGGAGATTCCCGTGACCGAAGAAGTGAAGCCGAACATGTCCGATAAGGAAGCAGAGGAAATCAATACGGTACTGGCTCGATACAGCACCTCTTTCGGAGGAGATGCCAACAGGAGCAGCAATATTTCCCTGGCAGCAGAAAAAATCAGCGGCACCTATCTGAAACCCGGCGCCGATTTTTCCTACAACCGCACCACCGGTTCCCGCTCTGCAGCCAATGGGTATAAAGAGGCACCGGTCATTATTAACGGCAAACTGGAACCGGGCTCCGGCGGCGGCGTATGTCAGGTGAGTTCCACTCTTTTCAATGCCGTACTTCTTGCAGGGCTGGAAGTGACGCAGCGTACCTGCCACTTTTCCCCCGTATCCTATGTCCCTCTGGGGCGGGATGCCACGGTGGCGGAGGGAGTCATTGATTTCTGTTTCCGAAACCATCTGAAACACGGCGTTTATATTTATGCGGAATATGCGCCGGGTTCCATATCTGTCTGGATTTTGGGAAATAAGGAAGACAAGCCTTCCTATGTAGATATTTCCAAAACAAAGGAAGAAACGGTGCCTTTTAAAACCGTAAACCGCGTGGATCCTTCCCAGAAGGAAGAACAAAAAACAGAAGAAGGTCATGAAGGGAAAAACGTGACCGTTAAGCAGAGCGTGAAATGGGCCGATGGCAGAGTCTATCATGACCTTTTTGAATCGGACTACGAAGCCGTGGATACGGTGATTACCTATAAGAACAAGGAGGACCTGCCGAAAGAATAAGGAAAAGTCTTTCCGCCTGAATCATCGCGGGAAAGCACCTTTCCGCCTGGGCCGGTTTTATCACGAAAGGAGTACATACATGGGAAAATACCGTCTGCAGTCACGGAATAAGAATTCCATGATTACACTGATGGAGGTAGATACAGAATGCAGGGCCTGGTACATCAAGGCCGATGACAGGAATGCAGCTATCCGGGCTCTCAGGGATATGGGAAAGGAAATCCTGCCGGTGGAGTCTATTTATATCAATGGAGAAGACGTATCAGATGAAGTATTTTCATCCATTGCCATTCACATGGGCGCCCTGTGGATCAGGGACCGGCAGAGTCCGTGCCTTCCGGCGAGGCTGGTATGGACAGCATTCCCCTTCCCGATGAAGAACCCCTGGAAAATTATGCGCTCCCTCCTGATGATGTGCCCCTGCCTTCCCTGGATGATATTCCTCCGGAAGCAGCGCCGCTGCCGCCGGAAGCAGAAAGTGTGCCGGAAATGGATATGCCTGACATACTTCCAGACCTGACCAGCGTGCTCCCAAAGAGCGCCTTCGTTCCTTCCTCTAAAGATGGGGGAAAGAAGGGGGCTTCCAATGGCATCTATCTAGGCAGAAAGCACATTACCGGAGATCCTGTGGAAATCAGAACCATTACGGACGAAGCAGATGGTGTCATCTTCACGGGTACCGTCATCAGCTCTGAGGTGAGGGAGCTTCGAAGCAAAAAGAAGCTTTTCCTCATGCGGCTGGCTGATGACAGCAACGGCATTCCCTGCAAGAAATTTTTTGATCATCCCGAGGATGCGGAGGGGGTGGAGTCACTGAAACCAGGCACTGTGGTGAAGGTGCGAGGCAACGTACGCTTTGACAAGTACTCCGGCGGTCTGACTCTGGAACTGCAGCAGATGGAAAAAGGGGAAGCCCAGGTCATTGACCATGAGGATACTTATCCCACGCCCCGGGTGGAACTTCATCTTCATACTAAAATGAGTCTGGATGGCCTCATTGATAATGAAGAAATCATCAAGACCGCTGCCAAATGGCATCATCCTGCCGTAGCTATTACGGACCACGGCGTGATTCAGGCATTTCCCAAGATTCAGGACCTGGCGGAGAAATATCACCAGAAGGTGATTTACGGCATGGAAGGGTACATGATTGATGAAATCCCGGAAGATCCGGATACGGACCGCCAGCAGTACAACCATATCATTATCCTGGCCAAAAACATTACAGGCCTTAGGAATCTGTACCGCATGGTCACCCTGTCCCATCTGAAATTTTATCGGAAACGGCCCTTGATTCCCAAACCCATTCTGGAAGAATACCATGAGGGACTGATTTACGGTTCCGCCTGCGTGATGGGCGAATTTTTCCGCGCCGTCCTGGCGGGGGAAAGCGATGAAGAGCTTATTGAAAAAGCCAAATTTTATGACTACCTGGAAGTGCAGCCGCTGGGAAATAATGAATTCCTTATCAATGAAGATAAATTTGCAACGTGAATTCGAAAAAGGACCTGCAGGACCTGAACAGGAAAGTCATCGAAATCGGGGAAAAGGCAGGCCGTCCGGTATGTGCCACTTCCGATGCCCATTATATGTTTGCCGAAGACCAGCGGAACAGGGACATTCTGCTCTCCAACTGGGAAAAACCGGGGAAAATCGAATCCCATCCGCCGGTTTATATCCGCACCACCCAGGAAATGCTGGATGAATTTTCCTACCTCCCCAGAGACAAGGCCATTGAAATCGTGGTAACCAATACCAGGAAAATAGCAGAGCAGTGTGAAGTTTTAAAGCCCCTGGCAGAAGAATGGAAATCTTACAACCCGAAGATTGCAGGCGCCGATGACAAACTGGTGAAAATGTGCTATGACAACGCTCACGCCATTTATGGGGATCCCCTTCCTAAAATCGTGGAAGACCGGCTTACTCTGGAACTGACGCCGATTATCAAGCACGGCTACGGCGTACTGTACTACATTGCCCATAAACTGGTTAAACATTCCAACGACCGGGGATACCTGGTAGGCTCCCGAGGCTCCGTAGGTTCTTCCTTTGTTGCCACCATGTCAGGCATTACGGAAGTCAATCCACTGCCGCCTCACTACGTCTGCCCCAAATGCCACTGGAGCCAGTTTTTCACTGACGGCTCCGTAGGCGGCGGATTCGACCTGCCGGACAAGAAATGCCCTAAGTGCGGAACGCCGCTGAGCAAGAACGGTCATGATATCCCCTTTGCCGTATTCCTTGGGTTCGATGGAGACAAGGTACCTGATATCGACCTCAATTTCTCTTCCGGCGATGACCAGGGTGTGGCCCATAAATACACGGAAGAACTTTTCGGAAGGGACAATGTATTCCGAGCCGGTACCATTGCAGGCATCCAGGATAAGACGGCCTATGGATTTGTAAAGAAATATGCAGAAAACCGGGGCCTCACCTTTAATGATATTTTCATTGAAAAGCTGGCTGCCGGAGTGGCCGGGGTGAAGAGAACCACCGGTCAGCATCCAGCAGGCATTATGGTATGTCCTCGTGACATGGACATCCACAATTTCACACCCCTTCAGTATGCAGCCAATAAAAAATACCTGAAAGATGAAGATGGTCATATCATTCCCGGCACCATTACCACCCATTTTGATTACCATTCCATTTCCGGCCGTATGCTGAAACTGGACATTCTGGGTCACGATGATCCGAAAGTTATCCGTATGCTCCAGGATATTACGGGAATCGACCCTATGTCCATTCCCTTTGATGACAAGAAGACACTTTCCCTTTTCAGCTCCACCGAAGCGCTGGGCATTACACCCCAGCAGCTGCGTCGGTGATTGGAAATAAAGGGGTGACGGTAGGTGCTCTGGGGCTGCCGGAATACGGCACACCCTTTGTCCGGGGCATGCTGGAAGACACCAGCCTAAAAATTCTCCGAACTGGTACGAATTTCCGGCTTTTCCCACGGCACCGACGTATGGCTGAATAATGCCCAGGACCTCATCAAGAACGGTACGGTCAAACTGGAAGATGCTATTTCCACCCGTGACGACGTCATGAACTATCTCATCAAGCATGGCGTCAAACCGCTTACCTCCTTCAAGGTCATGGAAAATGTGCGTAAAGGGAAAGGTCTGGAAAAGAACGGTTCCAACAACAAGGCGGAACTGGATGCGGCCCATGTGCCCCAGTGGTTCATCGACTCCTGTCTGAAAATCGGCTATCTTTTCCCAAGAGCCCATGCGGTGGCCTACGTTATGATGGCCTTTCGCATTGCCTGGTTTAAGGTGTACCAGCCTCTGGCCTACTATGCTGCCTACTTTACCATCCGCGCCGAAGGATCTTTCAATGCGCCGGTCATTTTGAAGGGACTGGAATCCCAGAAACAGGAACTGGCCCGCATTGCTTCCCTGGAGCATCCTACGGCCGTGGAGAAAGGCAATGCCACAGTCATCGAAGTGGCGGCGGAAATGTATCTCCGGGGTCTGGAATTCCTGCCTATCAGCCTGGACAAGTCGGCGGCTTCTGAATTTAAAATGGTGGACGGGAAACTCCTGCCGCCTTTCAACTGCATTCCTGCCCTCGGTGATTCCGTAGCCAAGGAAATCGTAAGAGCCAGGGATAACCATCCTTCACCTCCAAGGAAGATCTCCGGAAGAGGGGAAAGGTGAGCCAGACCATCATTGATACCATGGATGATATGGGCATACTGAAGGACCTGCCTGACGAAGAGCAGATGTCCCTCTTTGACTTCTAAGAGAAAGAAAACGCCAATTTAGAAGGCAGGGGGAGGAACGTTTCCCCTTCCCTTTGAGTGATGATATACAGCCCTTTTCCAGAGCTTTTAGCAGGGCCGCATCCTTTTTGCGCTTTGAGCTTGGTCCGGTTCCTTTGAACAGGGAAAAGGGGCGCAGAGCCCCTTTAATAATTTGCTTTTTCTCTTATCCCATGATATAATGACCTCAGTATCCGGGTTATAGCTCAGTTGGTCAGAGCGCTTCGTTGACATCGAAGAGGTCTTTGGTTCGAATCCAAATAGTCCCACCAGATTGTATGACCCGCCGTGATGGCGGTTTTTGTGTACTGGGAAAGCACTGAATCATTGAGGAAGTCTTTTTTTATACGAGCTTCCTCGTGGATTTCCATGGAGCCTGTAGATTTCGAAAATGAAAAGAGGGGAGCCGAATGAAGCTCTTTGCAGTCATCATTGTTTTGATTGCCGGCACCATGTGGGCGGGAACAGGGCTGGCAGCTCAGGATTTTTTCAGGAAGAGCAGCCTTGATGCCATGGATCTCACGGTGTTCCGCATGTTTTCTGCGGGCATCATCATGTTTCTTGTATCCCTGATGAAAGGGCAGTGGAAGGCAGGGGTAAGAGCCGTCAAGAGAAAGCCCCTTCTTTTTCTGGAGCTGGTATTTTATGGCATCGTGGGGCTTATGCTTATGCACTATACCTATTTTGCCTCTATTGCGGCAGGAAATGCAGCAGCCGCCACGGTCATCCAGTATACCTGCCCGGCCATGGTGATCCTGTGGGTTTCTCTAAAAATAGAAAGCTCCCGGCCCGGGTGAACTGCTGGCAGTGGTGCTGGCCATAGCCGGCGTATTCC
>ENA-OQBJ01000440-OQBJ01000440.1-human-gut-metagenome-genome-assembly--contig:-NODE-440-length-22056-cov-2.571253_pt1 | contig 22056 bp, 32 predicted proteins | sample MGYA00242743_ERZ504545 | MGnify/ENA primary metagenome ERZ504545 (study PRJEB26092, sample SAMD00036252) | human gut metagenome | host: Homo sapiens | study: EMG produced TPA metagenomics assembly of...
TTCTCCGCTATGGTTGAGCTGTTTAAGTCAGCACTAAGTAAGCGCAGAGCAAATCTCCCCCGCCGGGGAGATGCCGCAGGCAGAAGGGTGCATTTCCAACGGGTCCCAGGCCTGGTTGTATGGTTTTCGGCTTTTGCGCCGCAGGCGGCATAAAAAAACTGCGGCGGAGCCGCCACCACAACCCTCGGGGCCGAAGGCCCCGTCAAACCTAAGAACCCTCCGGCCGACGGCCGTCCATCCTAAGAACCCTCACACCGAGGTGTGTCCCATGGCGCATCAAAATCCCATATGACTTCCGGCGGCCTGGAAGACGGGGAGCATGACGGTGAAAACCATGAGGGCTGTGACGCGCCGGTGAAGAGGAGGAGCGAGGGTTCCAGAATGGTACGGAAGCGGCGGATTTTCCGTTCGGTTTCATGGGTGAGGATTTCTTCCGCCTGTCGGAGGAAGCGGGGCAGTTCGCCGCTTTCCATGCCTACCCGGCAGAGGTGGTGTACCAGAGGGAGGGAGAAACCGCTCTTTTCCAGGGTATCAGGAAAGTCCTCGCCCCTGTCCAGATGGGCGGCCACAAAGGAAAGGGCTTTTTTCGCATTCCGATTTTCCAGCACCTCCCGGGCATCCCGGAGGGATTCGGACAGGGTCCGGCCGCTTTCCAGAAGGGCCGACAGGGCAGCGCAGAAACGGACCAGCAGGATGCGCCTGTAGAACCGGGAACGGTAGAGCAGATCCTGGCTGGTACGCTGGCCTTCCCGGGTGAAGAAGAAAAGAATGGCGCCCATGAGAGAAAGAAGAAGAAACAGGGCCAGATACAGGCCATAGTCCTTCAGCCACAGGCCCAATGACAGGGCCAGGGATGCCACAGGAGGGAAGGGGATGGAAAGGGAATCAAAAAGAAGGGCAAAAGAGGGAAGGATGAAGGTCAGGATAACGATGAAAAGGCAGAGAGCGAAGGCGGTGACAAAGAGGGGATAGGCCAGAGCGCCTTTCAGCTGGCTGATGAAACGGTCTTCCTTCAGATAGTACCGTGACAGACGGTGGAGCTCTTCCGGCAGGGTGCCGGACAGCTCTCCCACCGACAGAAGGGAAAGGAAAAAGGGCGGAAAACAGCGGGCCCTTTCAAAACTTTCGCCTACGCTGTGGCCGGAGGAAATGGTTTTTGTAATAGAAGAAAGGACATCCCTTTCTTTTCGCTCCATCTGGTTTTCCAGAAGGGAAATGGAATCGGTGACAGTCAGTCCTGCATCCAGAAGGGAGGCCCATTCCTCGGCAAAAAGGGAGAGCTTCTGCCGGGAGCCGAAGGGGCGGCGCCGGAAGGAAAAGGAAGAGGGCTCCTTCTTTTCCTCCAGATGAATGAGATGGAGATTTCGGGAAAAGATTTCCTCCGCCGCTTCCTGTCGAGACGGCGCCCGGAGGCTGTCCTCCATAATCGTGCCGTCGTCGCTGCAGGCTTTAAAGATAAATTCCTTCATGGCTTGCTCCTTTGTCACGCTATTACAGGCATGGACACACCCTTACGAGTGTGAGGGTTCAAGCGCCTTCGGCGCGGTCGGGATCGGGACCGGGACCTAGGCGGTGTTTTCCAGTATTCCCGAAGGGCCTGCGCCTGCGGCGCAGAGGGGCGTATAGCCTGTGCTGATGCACGGGCTAAGGGTTGCATCGCTTCGCTCAAGGGGCGGCTGCTTCAGTTAGCACTAAGGTAAGGGTAGAGCAAATCTCCCCCGCCGGGGGAGATGCCGCAGGCAGAAGGGGTGCATTTCCAACGGGCCCCAGGCCCGGTTGTATGGTTTTCCGCTGCAGAATGCCTATCATTCCATATGATACAAAAAGCCAATCCCATAACGCTGACTTTAATAAACCTGCGGCGGAGCCGCCACCAGCACCTTCAGCCCGGTAGGGCTGTCGCCCCTGAGCGGAGCGAACACAACCCTTCTACACAACCCGCGGCGCCAGCCGCGCTCCTTTTTACCTGCGGCGAAGCCGCCACCACAACCCTCGGCCTGAAAGGCCGTCAAACTTAAGAACCCTCCGGCCCATGGGGCCGGTCAATCCTAAGAACCTTTTCCTACAAACCCTTTGCACCCGGGCCACAAAGTGGCCCCTATAGCTCCAGCAGCTTCATCATCTTTTCCCGCTCCCGCTCGGACAGGCCTTTCAGTCCGTAGGCGGCCTGTTTCATGGTTCTCATCTGGTGAAGTCCCATTTCCATATAGGAAGGAATCTGGGCTTCCTTGCCTTCCCGGATAAGGTGGGCGGTGGCAGGAATATTGGTGAGGATTTCGCGGAGGAGCCAGGTTTCCTTTCCTGCGCGGTAGAGGCGCTGGGAGATGGCGGAGCGGAGATTGGCGGCCAGAAGGCTTCGGATTTCATCCTGCCGGTCAGCAGGGAAGGCGTGGATGATGCGGCCGATGGAGTCGGCGGCCCGGGTGGTGTGGAGGGTGCCCAGCACCAGGTGTCCTGTCTCGGCGGCGGTGAGGGCGGCGGATATGGTTTCGCTGTCTCTCATTTCTCCCAGGGCGATGACGTCCGGGTCCTCCCGGAGGCGTCCCGGACACCGGAGGCGAAGTCCATGACGTCGATACCCACTTCCCGCTGGTGTACCAGGGCCTTGTCTGATGGAATCACATATTCCACCGGGTCTTCCAGGGTCACCATGTGACAGGGGCGGCTGCTGCTAATCAGAGAAAGAATGCGGGCCAGGGTGGTGCTTTTGCCGCTGCCGGAGGGGCCGGTGACCAGCACCAGGCCGTGCTCCAGGGCGGCTGTTTTCTCCAGCCATTCCCTGTCCGGGTCCGGGGCCAGAGCGGTCAGGGAGGGCAGGATGCGGAGGGCTGCTGCTTTCCGCCCGAAGGAGTGGTACATGTGGATACGGATGCGGGAGGTTCCTATGGTGCATCCGCCGTCGCAGGAGCCGCGGCGGGTCCACGCCTCTTCCTTTTCCGGGCCTAGAAAATCATGAAAGAGAGAGGTGAAAAAGGAATCTTCCCCCTTTTCCTTCAATTTCTTCAGACTGCCATAGACCCGGATAGACACCGGTTCTCCCTCGGTTACGTGGATATCCGTCATGGCGGGATAGGCAGTGATCATTTTTTCCATATCCATAGAAATCAATCCTCCCCTGCTGCAATCATAGACGCTTCTTCGGGTGTTATCACACCCTCTGCCATAAGGGTGAGGGCCGCTTCTCCCATGGAGGCTGGCCCTGGCGTTTCATGCATTCCCGGAACCGGTCCGCCGAAAAGCCGTGGTGAATGAGGTCCCGCTCTTTTCGCCCTATGGAAATCATTTCAAAAATGCCGGTGCGCCCTTTGAGTCCTTCGTGGCAGTTCTCACAGCCCTTCTTCTGATACACCTGCGTCCCCGGCATGCTTCCGGCAGGCCCAGGGCCTGCTGCTCTTTTTCCGTGAGGATATAGGGGCTTTTGCAGTGCTGGCAGAGACGGCCGGCCAGCCGCTGGGCTATGACCAGGGACAGGGAGGCGGAAAGAAGGTAGGGAGCAATACCCATATCCATGAGGCGGAGCGGCGCATCGGAGGCCTGATTCGTATGGATGGTGGACAGGACCAGATGACCGGTCAGGGCTGCATGCACTGCAATTTCCGCCGTTTCCCGGTCCCGGATTTCCCCAATCATCACAATATCCGGATCCTGCCGCACAATGGACCGGAGTCCTTTTTCAAAGGTCAGCCCCGCCTTCTCATTCACCTGCACCTGGGTCACCCCCGGAAGGCGGTACTCCACAGGATCCTCCACGGATATAATGCTGACCCCTTCCCGGTTCAGCATTTTCAGGGCCGCATAGAGGGTGGATGTTTTTCCGCTGCCTGTGGGACCGGCAGTGAGAATCATGCCGCTTTTTCGGGAAAGCATTTCCGGAAAACTGCTTCCTGCAAGGGGAGCATGCCCAGCTCATTCTTCTCTATGAAATCCACCTGTCCTGACAGAAGGCGGATGACTATGGTTTCTCCATATAAAGAAGGGAGGATAGAAATACGGAGATCATAGGGCACGCCGCCAAAAGATGCACTGCAGCTTCCGTCCTGGGGCAGCCGCTTTCGCCAACATTCATGTGGCCGATGACCTTGGACCGCACCGACAGACCGGAAAGCATCTGCAGGGGCAGATGGAAACGCTCATACAGCACGCCGTCTTCACGGAACCTCACCCGTACCAGAGACGCCTGGGGCTCCATGTGAATGTCGCTGGCTCCCTCTGACGCGGCGCACTCCAGAATCCGTTCCAGCACTCTTTCCGCCGAACCTGTCCTGATTTCCTCCATACTATCCTCCCGTAGAGAATCGCAAAGAAATGTTTATTTTATTATAGCAATAGATAGCCTGAGAGGCTAGTGGGCGCATCATGGACACGCCCTGTCGGGCGTGAGGGTTGACGGCCCGCTGGGCCGAAGGTTCTTAAGGGGCTTAAGTTTGACAGCGGCTATGCCGCTGAGGGTTATGGTGGCGCCTCTAATTTATAGAAGGCGCCCTCTTATGATAAAACCTTTACAACCGGGCTTTCGCCCGAGGAAAAACAGACCGACCTCGCTCCGCAGGCGCGGTTGTATGGTTTTCCACTGTAGAATGCTTATCATGCCATATGGTACAGCAAGGGCATCCCGTAACGCTGACTTCATACTCATCGCCCGAGAGGGCGATACCACCACCCTCGGCCCAAAGGGCCGTCAAACTTAAGAACCCTCCGGCCCAGTGGGCCGGTCCATATTAAGAACCTTTTTTACAATCTGCGGCGAAGCCCCGAGGTTCCTATTTCCCGCAGACTTCTCTGATCAGCTGATCCCACTCATCCCACACCACTTCCGGGGCGAAGGGCTGCATATGTTCCTTCGCCCTTTTTCCAAAAGCCGTCCTTCGATCCGCATCTTCCATGAGCTTTCGGAGAGCCTCTGCAAAGGGGGCGGCGCCGTCGTCGGTGAGGTACCCGTCCTCGCCGTCATGGATGAGCTCATTCACTGCCGGACAACTCCTGTATCCCACGGCCGGTATGCCTACGCCCATGGCTTCGGTCAGGGCCAAGGGAAAGCCTTCATGGTGACTGGGGAAGGCAAAAATATCTGTTTCCTTCCACACGGAAGCCATGTCCCTTGTGGTGCCCCGAAGATGGACCGGCCTTCCAATCCCTGCTTTTTGATGATGCCCTTCAGGGTGGTGACATAGGTTTTGTCATAGGTATCGCCCCAGAGGTTGACCTGCCAGTCAGGAAAATCCTTTGCCAGGCTGGCAAAAGCCTCCACCAGCAGGTGCTGCCTCTTGGTGCGGCCGGTGATGCGGCCCACATTGGTAATGGTGTGGACTTTGCGCGCTATTCCGGGCTGGGCGGAGATGGCAGGAATGGATACGGCGTTGGGAATGTACACGAAGCGGTCATAGCGAAGATATTTTTCCGCCTTCTCTATGAAAGAAGGCATGAGAGCCTGGATACGGGCACTTTTTTCCAGGGCCCTCATTTCCCCTGACGGCGCATGGGCGAAGATTTCATCGGGATCATTATGAAGCATGGAAATCACCGGCACCTTCGTGTCCAGCCCTTCCAGAAGCAGGCGGCCCGTAGGTTCCCGGAAAGAAATGATCACATCCGGCTTCTCCAGAGCCAGCCCCCTCTCCAGCTGGGGCGCTGCGGCGGAAAGCATTCTGTAATTCCGCTCCCTGGCGCCGGCCTTGCTGAAAAGGCGGGTGATTTCCCGAAGCCCTTTCCCCAAAGAACTCATGCGCACCGGTTTCATGCCGGTCATATGGAAAAGATTGTAAAAATGGCAGTCCTCGGGGAAGGGGTAAAAAGAAGCTCCTTCCTTCTCATCTGCCATGACCACCGACACATGGTAGCCCTTTTCCTTCATGCAAAGCCATGCGGGACAGCACATGCTCGATACCGCCGCTGTAGCCCACGAATTTGTGAAGATCTGCCAGTAAAAGATTCATATTCTTCTCCCTGCCGTTCATGAATTTGAGATAAACCTGCCTTTATTATAGCAGATGGAACACAGAAGCCATTATAATATGATAAAATATAACCGATTCTGATATTACAAAAATCGATTTCCATGAAATACAAGGAGACATCTATGAGCAACGTTCTTTCCCATGCCGTTACAGACACCATTCATCTGGGCAGAAAGGCAGAAAAAGAAGATTTCCACATCGCCCTCACCGGGACGGAAGACTACATTCCCCACATGGGCATGGTGGCCCTTACGGCCCATGCCCACAATGAGGACATGCCCATCTGCTACCATTTCTTTGTGAATCACCTGACAGATGAAGAAAAGGGAAAACTGGAGAAGGCGGCGCAGATTATGCAGAGCCTTTGGAAGTGCATCTTATTGACGACAGCGCCTTCAAGCCCCTTCTTCTCTCTGACGGCGTGGCTGCCTTTTTCTATCGTTTCCTGGTGGCTCCCACAGTGCTCCTGTGACAGATCGGGTTCTTTATCTGGACGGAGACATGATGTGCCGCGGCTCTCTTGACTATTTAAGAAATCTGGACTTCCAGGGACATGATGTGGCGGTGGTATCAGACCGCAAAGAAGAACTGCAGATGAAACGGGTTCACACGAAGCGTTATTTCAATGCAGGCATGATGCTCATCAACGTGAAACAGTGGATGGAAGAAGGCCTCTTCGATGATATTGTCCGCCGGGCAGAGGAAAATGTGAAGCGGGTAGGAAACCGTCTCTCCCACCATGACCAGGATATCCACAATGAAATGCTGGACGGCAAATGCCTCTTCATTGAAAAGAAATACAACTACCTCTACAACCTGGACCGCCAGTCCCTTTTCAAAAAACAGCCGGTGAATGAGGACTATCATCGCCAGGTCATCATCCACTTCGCCGGCCACGCCAAACCTTGGCACAGCTGGGTGCAGTCATGGCCGGTGGTGCAGGAATACGCCACTATCCAGAAGAAGTCCCCCTGGAAAAACGTACCTCTGGTACCGCCCAAAGGACACAAAAACCTCCACCAGGCTGCCCGTACCGCTCGTATGCAGGGAAAATACGGAGAAATGGTTTCCCTGTATCTGAAATATCTGGGATCCAAAGCGTAAGGTTTTTGGGAGCTGCAAAGAGAATTTAACCTACTTGTCATCTGCATAAAGGAGAAACATATGAAAACACCGATTACATTAGAAGGGAAAACCGTATTTGTTACCGGCTCTGCCGGATTTATTGGAGCCAATCTGGTGAAGCGGCTCCTAACAGTGAAGAATATCCGTATCATCGGCATTGATAACATGAATGACTACTATGATGTATCCCTGAAGGAATACCGCCTGCAGGAACTGGAAAAAGAAGCTTCCCTGGCAGAAGGAAGCGAATACCATTTCATTCGTGGAAATCTGGCAGACAAAGACTGCATTGTAGACATCTTTAGCACCTGGCATCCGGATATCGTAGTGAACCTGGCTGCCCAGGCCGGTGTACGTTACTCCATCACCAACCCCGACGTATACATCGAATCCAATCTCATCGGTTTTTACAATATTCTGGAAGCCTGCCGCCACTCCTATGACGCGGAGCCAAAGGCGTAGAACACCTGGTATACGCGTCCTCCTCTTCCGTTTACGGCGGCAACACCAAAGTTCCCTTCAGTACCGAAGATAAAGTGGATCATCCGTCTCCCTCTATGCGGCTACCAAGAAATCAGACGAACTTCTGGCTCACTGCTATGCCAAGCTCTACAACATCCCCTCCACAGGCCTCCGCTTCTTCACCGTCTATGGCCCTGCCGGACGGCCGGATATGGCTTACTTCGGGTTTACCGACAAGCTGCGGGCCGGAAAGACCATACAGATCTTCAACTACGGCCACTGTGAAAGGGACTTCACCTACATCGATGACATTGTGGAAGGCATCATCCGCGTCATGCAGGGGGCGCCGGAAAAGAAAAACGGCGAAGACGGCCTTCCCATTCCGCCCTATGCTGTATATAACATCGGCGGTGGACGGCCGGAAAACCTCCTCCAGTTCGTAGATATCCTGCAGCAGGAACTCATTCGCGCCGGTGTCCTTCCCAAAGACTACGACTTCGAGGCCCACAAGAAACTGGTGCCCATGCAGGCCGGCGACGTTCCCGTCACCTATGCGGATACCGAAGCTCTGGAAAAAGACTACGCTATCGCCCTGCCACCACCCTTCGCGAAGGCCTCCGGAAATTTGCGGAATGGTACAAGACCTACTATCATATCTGATACAAAAAGCGGCACCCTGCCAGAGGGGCCGCTTTTTGAAATTAGAGATTTGAGCTCAGAGGGCAGACACTCAGACGGCAGATATCAGACGCCAGATGACGGGAGTGAGGCTCTGCTTCTTGTCATTTCGAGTGGAGAAAAATGAAATCGAGAAATCTCCCCGTGCTACGCAGCCTGTCGCTATTGTCAGGAAAGGTCATCCTGCTACACTTCTGTCTGATAGTCTGTCATCTGACGTCTGAGAATCCGCCCGTCTGACATCAGATGACGGGCGTGGGACTCCGCCCCTCCGTCATTTCGAGTGGAGCCGGTCAGCCGCCAATAGGAAAGGCCTCTCTATATTTCTCGTTTCCCCTTGAGGGGAACGCCTCGAAGAGGCAAAGGGTGTACGATAGTAAGTAAGCTAATGAATCTCACCATCGTTCTACGCGGGCCAACTTCGGCTGACTTGGGGACTCTATGCAGAGTCTCCACAGAATCGAGAAATACCCCTGCACTACGCAGCCTGCCTCTATTGTCAGGAAAGGTATTCGCCACACTTCTGTCTGATAGTCTGCCATCTGACGCCTGATAGTCTGAAGTCTCCTCAAATCTCAAATCCCCCTTTGGTACTGCGTACCACCTTTCTCCACGGGAAAGCGTCTCACACGATTCTCAGGTCGCTAGCGCTCCCCTACGAATCGTGTTCGCTTGCCACCCCGCAAGCGGGTGGCACAATCAAGGTTCCTCAAACCTCAATTCTTCCCGCTCTATGCATCCTGCCTCTATTGCCAGGAAAAGCATTTGCCACATTGTCCGTCTGTCATTTATCATCTGTCATTGATCTTATCGTAAAAAATGTCTTTGAAAACAAATATTTTCCGCGTGCTTTCCCATCTATAATGATTTGTATTTCATGCATCTTCTTTAGAAATTTACCTGCTGAAGAGGGTGCCAATTGATATTATCCACAACTTGGCTGCGCCCAAACTCGCTTGAAAATCCATATGTATAAAACATTTCTATCATTCGGTTTTTGCTTACTTCGTTAAAAGTCATTTTTCCCAGCTTTGCACGCAATAATTCCCTGTAATCTGTGGAAGAGAAGCTGGTCTCCGAATTAGTTCCTATGCCTTCTTTCCCTGTGAGCGCTACTTTTTCATCTGCGAGCGCTACTTTTCCATCCGCGAGCACTACCTTTCCTTCCATGAACGCCACTTTCTTACCGGGAAACGCTACTTTTCCGCCTGCAGCATATCATTGGTTTTCAATTGGAGAAGAGAATATTTAAGTAGGAAAATTGGCAGATGCAAAAATTCGATTGACAGCTTTGAGCTATATTTTGTCAAAATCGTGATTACCTGTATAATATTGATAAAAAGGCAGTTTCAAGTAAATCTCAATCAGGCAGTCAGTTATATCATGGCTATGTGAAGGATATTGCTCCTTTTAATGACGCAATAACACGTGACTGGGATGTGATTTTAATAGCAAAATTGTCGACTTTATGGATTGATGCTATCAAATTGATGTCAAAAGTGCCGATTTTATCACGTTGTTTTTATTGAATCATTTCAGAAGTTATGGAAAGATGATGTGACTGGGATGTTACATAAAGTGACAGCAGAGGAAGAATCATACATATGGAAGATAAAGAAATTATTGGAATCTTGGATGGGCTCATTTCTAAAAGAGTTAACGAATCTGAAATTATAGAATACAAGACGAATTTATTTGATAAAGAAATGTTTGGCAAATATATATCTGCATTGTCAAATTCAGCAGCACTTTTGGATGAAAAAAGAGCGTATATTTTTTGGGGAATTGAAGATGGCACTTTTAACGTAGTGGGAACATCATTTGAACCATTTAATTGTAAACTGAATGGCTCAAACGAGCTTTTGATACCTTGGCTCACCAAGATGACTGGCGATTTTGAATTTGAATTCCGTAAAATAGAATATCGAGGGAAGAATATAATCGTCTTGCTTATACCGGCGGCCAGATGGGTGGAAACTAAATTTAAAGGGATTGCGTATATCCGCATAGATTCTCAGACTACGACTTTGGACAAGTATCCGGATAAGAAACGATTATTGTGGAAAAAGCTGTACAGGAAACATTTGAAGAAGGAAATGCAGCGACTGCTAAAACTGAAAAGGATGTTTTAGATTTGCTTGATTATGCTTCCTATTATAAATTCCTTAACAAGCGCATTCCTGGGAATAACCGGGATATTATTACAATGCTTTTGAACGAAGGCTGCATTACTAATGAGTTGAGCGTTTCTTCCGTTTATAATATTACGAATTTAGGGGCATTACTGTTTGCTAAGAATTTGGAAGATTTTCATGGATTAAGTAACAAGGCGATAAGAATTATTAAGTATAAAGGAATTAATAGGCTTGAAGCAGAAAGTGACTTTACTTTTCCGGAAGGATACGCTTGTGGATTTCCCCGGTTATTAAATGTCGTAAAAAATATGCTGCCCAAAAAAGAGGTTTTTGAGAATGGAATACGGACATTGCGTTATGCATATCCAGAAATTGTATTACGAGAACTTATCCCCAATGCCTTAATTCATCAAGATTTTATGATTAAAGGACAGCAGCCAAGAATAGAGATATTTGATGATCGTATTGAAATCACAAATGCAGGAGAACCGTTAATTCCAACGAATCGCTTTTTGGACATGACTCCAATCTCGCGCAATGAGGCTCTTGCAAGAATGATGCATAAATTAAGAATCTGCGAAGAACGTGGCAGCGGGATTGATCGGGTGCTTGACGCGATTGAGAAAAACAAAATGCCTGCTTTAGTAATTAAAAGTGAGCATTCATCGGTTATTTCGTCCGTATATTTGTATAAATCATGGAATCAGTTAACTAAAGAAGATAAGATCAATCTTTGCTATCAGCACTGCTGTTATTTATTTTATTTAGAGCAAAAGGTTATGACGAACCAATCTTTGCGCGAAAGGTTTAACGTAAAAGATATGAATCATGCTGTGATATCAAGGGTAATTTCTGATACGCGAAAGGAAGGCTTGATTAAGGGAACTGCTGAAAATGCAAAGAAATATATTCCTTTTTGGGCGTAAATCGATTTGGTCAAAAGAGCTGTATCTCTTTGATATAAAAACTTATCTGTCATTTCGAGTAGAGTCGGTTAGCCGCCAAATTGGAAAGGCCATCCTGCTACACTTCTGTCTGATAGTCTGAAGTCTCCTCAAATCTCAAATCCCCCCTTTGGTACTGCGTACCACCTTTCCCCCGCAAGCGGTGCACAATCAAGGTTCCTCAAACCCCAAACCTCTCCTTGAGACTTTCCGTTAACCCTCTCCACTATACAGGCAGAGAGGCGGGAAGGCCTGGCGACATTCTTTCATTTCCCGAAAGCGCGCATTCCATGGAAACGGGGACAGAAGAACCGAAGCCATCACAAGTGAGCCCTGCCGCTCCCGGTGCACCGACAATGAAATACCCCATAAAAACTCCTGAAGAAAGACCTGTCAGACATGACGGTGGCAAATATGGCTATACCTGTTCTTCCTTGACGACACAGATATTCCGCTTCGGCGGCTGCTCCTGGCCGATTCATCGAAGCAGAAGGCCTGAGCCAACCGTGCAGCGGCATTGGGATGATTCAGGAGTTTTTGACGTGGGGGAAAAGATTTGAGGAAAGAGATTTGAGGGGGGATGTCAGACGATTAGACATCAGATGACAGGAGCGGGGCTCCACACTCTATCATTTCGAGGGCTGGAAGCCAAATCGAGATATCTTCCCACTCTGCACCGCTTACTGCAGGCGGTAAAAAGCACATACCGAACTGTCAGTGGCTGTGAAGAAATGATTTACATTTCCTCACAGCCCCTTTTTTTATGCCGCTATTTTTGTAAATGACAGCAAGCGGCCCGTCCTCATTGTCATCTCGAGCGGAGCTGCCTGTCGGTATCAGGAGAAATGGTTCTGGGCTCTATGAAGACGCTGAGTCGAGAAATCTCCCATCACCATGGAGCTCCCCACTATGGAGTGAGATTTCTCCACCCTGCAGCGCTTTCGTGGAAATGACAAGAAAACGGGGAGAGCCGCTGTGTCAATTCATTCCCTGTCAATTAAGGATGGAGCATCTGTTGTTTGATTGTTTAACCATCTGAAAGGGACTCTATCATTTTTTTCACAGCCCCTGCATACTGAGGCAAAGGCGCCGCCATCCTTTGAGACTTATGAATCCGGGCCGCAGAGTAGCTCTGCAATCTCAAATCTGTCATTTTAACTCAATTAAAAGTGAAGTCAAATTTTTTAACTCAACATGTTGAGTTAAAAATAAGTCAAACGAAACAAGCACGATAAAAACAGGCATCTTAACGTATGAATTGTTGCGTTAAAATGCCTATTTTTATTGACGGTCAATTTTTAACGTAAAAGGTAATACGATGTAACGTGAATGTGTTGAATTAAAATAATTGGGACGAAGAGCTGGGAAATGCATTGATTGGGCAGCCTTATGAAAGGCCGGCAGACCGCAGATGTTCTGCGGCTTTGAGATGGAAAACCTATATGTATTGCAGGATTTTTCTTGCTTATTAGTAGAATACATATATAATAAAAGGGATAAGGAAAAACGCTGTTTAATATAAGACTCCTTATGGGGATAAGGGGTTGGCGTATCCCTGCTAACAGATGCATTATGAGATGGGAGAGAGTTATGAAGGTAAAGGAAATAGGAAAATATTTTGTGCTGGCCGTGATTTCTATGGCTGTTTTGTATGTATGGTATCCGGCAGTAGGCGTGACAGATCTGGGAAATTGGAATCATGGACTGCGCAATGACTTGGCCGGCGTGATTTTTGTATTTGCCGCCCAGTTGGTAACGGGACGGAGCCTCTTTCATCCTTCCTGGCGGCCGGGCCTGGTTATTTTCTATCTCTGGATTGGCGCGTTCTCTTATATTCAGGCAAAATCCGGCGGGAACTGGGGCATCCGGTAGAGGCACTCAACAATGATGTGCTTACCCTTATGCCCGTTTTAGTGCTCACGTTTTTGATGGAATATATAGGTTCCCTCTGCCAAAAAATCAGGCTATTACTTAGAATTTTCAACTTTTTGCTGATTGGATATTTATCGCTCAGCGCCTTTGTCTACATGACCTATTACAGAATCTTTGGCGCCGGATTTACTTCTACTGACATGATTTCCGTGCTCCTTACCAATTCGAAGGAGGCCATGGAATTCCTCCAGTCCCATCTGGGGTTTGGCACTCTTGCATTAATTCTGGCTGCTTTCATTCTCTATATGGCTTTCATCGGATATCTTATTATCAAGGGCAGTGCTGCTGGTAAAAACGGGAAGGTTCCATCTCCCGTCATGGTGCGGAAAGTCGTGATGGCGGTACTGATTATTGCTGCTCTTGTTACGATTGCTCACTGGATCCCCCGTATCTTCCCAGCATGGCCCTATCATGTGGCCCACAAATACCTGGTGGGGGCAAAAGCAGCCATGGCTAAGCATGATGAAAATTTAAAAAAGTTCCGGTTTGTCGGTGGAACTCCGGAAAAGCTTCCCGGTGCTGTTATCGTTGTCATTGGTGAAAGTGCCAACAGGGATCATATGAAAGCCTTCAATCCCGATTATCTGGCAGAAACCACGCCCTGGTTGTCTAAAGAAAAAGAAAGCGGCAATTTTTATCTGCTGAAGAATACCTATTCCTGCTATCCTCTGACGGAAAAGGCGCTGTCCAAATTCCTGACAAATATCAACCAGTATAATGGTAGAGACCGTGAGGAAATGATTACTATTACTGATGTAGCCAACAAGGCGGGATATGATACTTACTTTATTAGCAACCAAACGCCGTCTCCAGATAATATGGCACTTGCTTTAGTGTCTGGTGCTTCTAAAAAGGCCGTTTTCACAGCACAACCTGGCGGTGATGACATGAAAGTCATGGACTATTTAAAGGAACTTCCTACCGAGGGAGCACCGTTTATTATCATTCATCTGGAAGGCAGCCATGACCGTTACAGGGATCGCGTTCCCCCGCATTTTGAGGGGATTCATGTAGAAGGACAGCCTGAAAAAAGTGAATGATTATGATTCCAGCATCAAGTATACGGACGAAGTGCTGAAGAATATTTATCAGTATGCGAGAGATAATATGAACCTGCAGGCTATGGTGTACTGCTCTGATCATGGGGAGGATATGATAAGTTTTCATGGTGACGGGCATTTTAGTTGGGATATGGTGAGGACACCATGCTTTATTTATATGTCTTCCCAGTATGAAAATCAGTATCCGGAAATTAACTGGTCAATTACGTAACCATGTAAATTCAATTTTTACAAAATGACTTGGTTTTTGATACAGTTTGTGGATTATTAAATATGCAGAATAATTCGTATGATTCGTCTTATGATTTATCCAGATCGGAATATTCTTTGAGCATTGATAATGCTGTCACGAAAGACGGGAAGTTGAGAGTTAAAGATGATTCCATGATTAATAAATGAGCAAATAGATGATAAAAGGGATAAATGATGATTGAAAATAAAATGACTTGGGCAGCTAATATTAGCGTATTTCTTATATTTGTCATAATTTCTTGGTGCTTTAAAGCGTCGTACTTTAGCTATGCAATTGTTGTTTTTAGCCTCTTCCTTGTTATAGATGCAGTATATTCATATAAACATGAGCGCTTCTTCCTGCCAAAACAAAGCAAGAGATTTTCTCTGGAAGTAACAGGGATTTTGACACTCTACTTGCTCTTTATACTTACTTCTTTATTGCACGGGGACCATTTAGATTTAGTTAAGGCGCTTGACTGTGCTGCACTGTGTGTTCCCTTTTTTATGACATGGTGGATTTCAAATAAATATGATATTGAAAGGGGATTTTACTGGGGGATTTTAATTGGAGCAATAATTGCTTGTTGTATAGGATTATATCAATGGTATGTAAATCCGGGGGTACGGATTAGAAGCTCTTATGCACATCCAAATCATTTTGGAACCATGATTAATCTTACCCTTCCAATAATTGGGTACTATGCACTGAATATCAAGAATTATGCATATAAGTTGTTGTCGATCTGCACGGTGGTCATGCAAATAATATGCTTGTATTTTACGAGTTCCAGAGGAGCGTTACTTGCTCTGATGGGAGCTGCTGTATTGGGATTGATATGGGCTTTTGTTAGTTTGAAAAGGTATATAGATCTGCATATTGGCAAATACATATTTATTTCTATTATTATTATATTTGTTGGTGGTGGGTTTGCTCTTCATTATATGGAGCGTGCGCGGAATATGGATGTTATACAAATGATGCAAATGGAAGGCTCTGCGGCTAAGACTGGCGGAGAACGGGTGCAGATGATAAAAGCCAGTGTGGTATGTGGGAGGATCATAAACTGATAGGAGTTGGTGCCGGTCACTGGGGAGAAGAGTATTATGGCTCATATAGACCAGCTGATATTCGTGAAGAAGGTCATTCCATGCCACATAATATGCCCTTATTTTTCTTATCAACGAGTGGGATTGTTGGATTTGCCGGATATATCACTTTTCTCTTTTTATCTGCTTACACATTGAGCAAAGTAAGTCAAGACAGGAAAGATTTTTATTGGAGCCTTTCTATCTATATGGTGTTTCTCTCCTTCCTTTTACAAGGATTTGTAGATACAACAATAATTAACAAAATACCGGCACGTATGTTTTTTGCTTTAATGGGCAGTTTTATAATGTTGGGGTATTCCAAGATAGAGAAATAAATATTATCAAGGAGTCTTTATGAGAATTTTGCTAGCGAGAGTTGCGCCGCTTTATGGGCGTAATGGTGGAATGGAAATGGTTGAAGCCAGAATGGCTGATGCTATGATTCATCGGTGGCAGTCAGGTAGATGTATCATATGACACTACAGAAGGAATTCCATATTTCCCTTTGAACAAAGATGTCCATCTTCTGAATTTAAACGATTTTCTGAAGAATTCTCATCCATTAGATTCCTTTCGGTTCAAGATTATGCGTGAATTGATACGGCCTTGGAATAAACAGCTGGCCTTGCATTGGCGTAATAAGGGAAGGTATGCTTATTTTAAGGATGCTATTCCTTCTATGCTGGATCAATTTCAACCAGACGTTATTATTTCATTTGATGCAGAATCAAGCGCGGTGTTTTTGGGGACAGTTAAGCATTTTTCGGTTCCGTTAATTACTATGTTTCATTTCTCTATTAACGAGGCGGTTAACTGGGAAGACGCTCAGGAGATTAAGGCACTTAGGGGAAGTGCATGTGTACAAGTATTACTGAATGATGATTTGGTAAATTTGAAGGAAAGAATCCCACAGGTGCAGGCGGTTTGCATCCCTAATGTTGTCCCAAGTTATCCGATTGTAGCTAATTTAAAAAGGAAAAAATCGTATATACAATTATTGATGTGGCTAGATTGACGCAGAATCAAAAAAGGCCGCATCTTTTAATAGAAGCCTTTGCCTTGTTGTCCGATAAATTTCCACAATGGCGTGTGGAGTTTTGGGGATCAGAACCGGATGGTAAGAAAGAATATACAAGGAGCCTTCAAAAATTAATTGAAAGTAAGAAACTTGATGATAAAGTTTTCCTTTGCGGCAATACTAATGATGTATTAAGTAAATATGTGGAGTCGGATATTATAGCTTTTCCAAGTGCATATGAAGGTTTTGGCCTGGCTTTAGCGGAAGGATGAGTGCTGGGTTGCTGGAGTTGGATTTAGGAATTGCATGGGGGTTAACGAGATAATTGCAGATGGCAAAACCGGATACCTTGTTGAAGACGGAGTTGAAGAATTTGCTAAGGGCTTAAGCAGACTCATGGAAATCAGGAGCTTCGTATAAAAATGGGAAAAGCTGCTCATGAGGCAATGAAAAGATATTCGCCACAAATCATTTGGGATAAATGGGAACGGGTTCTTTCATTAGCGGTTGAAGGAAAGAAAATCATTTTATAAGGAGATTTTCATGGAAAATATAATAGTATCGGTCATCATACCTGTCTATAAAGCTGAAAAATACATACGGGGATGCCTGGATAGTGTTGTGGAACAGACCTGCAAAGGGAATTATGAAGTGATTGTTATTGATGACGGTTCTCCTGACCAATCTGGCAAAATTTGCGATGAATATGCTAAAAGATATCCTATAGTAAAAGTATTTCATCAGGTTAATCAGGGAGTTGCAAAGGCTCGTGAATTGGGAATCAAAAAGGCTCAGGGGAAATATATTGTATGGGTTGATGCAGATGACTCAGCTGATTCAAGATTAGTAGAAGACGTATTAAAGGCTGTGAATAGAAGTCATGCTGATTTAGTTCTTTATGGTGTCCAATATCAATATCAGGGTGTTGTCACGAAGGAACAAATTCCGCAGGAAGAGGAAATCTCTGCTATGCGTCGCAAGTCCGTTACCGGTCAATACTCCACCCTTTGGAGGTTTGCTTCATTAAGAGATTTTTGGGTTGGAGAGCAGGTTCCGGAAGAAATGGAGCGTTCTGCAGAAGATGGGTATATGTCAATCCGCTTGTTTATAAAAGCTCGTCACGTTGAGACTATTCCCAAGGTACTTTACTATCACATCGGGGACAACCCTAATTCCATTCGGCATACTTGCGATGGGAAATATTATATGGGCAATTTTAGTATTTGGTATTATCGACTTCGTATTTGCGAGGAAAACTATAAAGATTTAATGAATCACTGTGCGAGCCGAGCATTATCAGGGGCTGTTAAGGCCTATTCAATATCTTTAGTGAATCATGACTTACCTGAAAACTTCATAGAGAAACTAGTTAAGGCTATTCGTGATCTGAGAAGATATCCCATTAAAGGGCGTTGGAGAGATAAATTCCTTGGCTGGTGCATTATGAATCATGTTGATGGCCCCTGCAGGTGGTATGCAGCACATAAAATTAAAAAATCTGAAAGAAAAAATAGGGAAATAATTGGTACTCAAGGAATTTGATTCCGTAAGGAATTTAGGGACGTATATATTAGGAGGAAAGTATGCATGTGGTTATTGCCCATTTTGGAAGCCATTATGTAAAAAATCCAGGCGGTGTGGAGAATGTTATCTGCCGTTTAGCTAATGCGCTTGTTCACCAGGGGGATGAAGTCACAATCCTTTATAGAGATGATAAAGAAGGGGATCCCTACTTTCCGCTTGACAAAAAAGTGGTGCAGAAGAATATTCTGTTTGAAGGAGGCAGAAAGGTTATATCGGAAAAACTTCCTGACAGGATATAGAATTCTCAGGGAGCTATCCAGACTGTTTTCTCAAACAGAGCGCAGAAAATTAATGTAAAATACAAAGGGAAACAGTACGGGAAACAAATTAAAACTACCTTCTGAATCATCCGGCGGATGTCATCCTCTCCTGCTCTATTCCTTCAACCAAATATGTAGTGGATGATGCAGCATGCAAGGTGCCTGTTATTCAGATGCTTCATTCTCATCCAAAATTTTTATTTCCGACACTTTCGGCAATTGAAAAAAATGCAGTTAAGCGGTGTCAAGTGATTCAAATCCTTTTACCTTCAGGACTTTCAATGGTCAGGCAATTCTTTCCGGAAATACCGGCTGTTGTCATTGGAAACGCTGTTTTTCCCACCGAGAAAAAGGCATGTCCAGGATCTAAAAAGAAAAAACATCTTATTTCCTGTGTGGGAAGCCTGACAAAAAATAAGCAGCAGCATCTCCTTTGTGAAGCTTTTGCAAAGCTGGCAGACCGGTATCCCGATTGGAATGTGGAGTTATGGGGATACTCTGGACACTTTGGGAATCGTGTGCAGTCTTGGATAGATAAACATGCATTAACTGACAGAATATTGATTAAAGGACAGACAACTCATGTGGAAGATGTGTATGCCCGTAGCGATATTTTTTGCCTGCCAAGCAGAGCTGAAGGATGGGGGTTGGGCCTGACTGAGGCTATGGCAGCAGGGTTCCTGCAGTGGGCTTTAAAGGATGCACTGGAGTTGAAGATTTGATTCAAGATGGAGTGACAGGTCTATTAGCTGATCATAACGATATAAATTCGCTGGCAGCTTCGCTTCAATTTTTGATGGATCACCCCCAAAAACGGCAGGAAATGGGAGAAAAGGCTGCAGAGTCCATGAAGCAATTTTCTCCTGATAAAATTTGGAATTTATGGAAGGAACTCTTGAAGAATGTTGATGAGGGAAGAATATAATGGATTGCTTTCCTTCTTTCGAGAATCTGAAGGCACTCATCGTACCATGCTGGTTATTATTCCTCATGAAGATGATGAAATCAATCTGGCAGGTGCGGTCATTTATCAGGCAAGGAAATCAGGAGTTCGTGTTATTTGCGCCTTTCTTACTAATGGGGATTGGAAATATCCGGGGGTTGTTCGCATTAAAGAAGCAATAAAGGCTCTTGCTGTTCTGGGGGTGAATGAGAAGGATATACTTTTCTTGGGATACCCGGATGGCGGTGTTCATGGGGAACGAAATGTTTTTATGCATGGCCGGGGGAAGGCAGTGGAAGGCAGAAATGGCCGAAACGTAACGTACGGAATAGAAACTCATGAAGACTTTTCGCTAAAATTCAGAGGACACCACCAATGCTATACCTGGGATGGAATGGTAAGAGATGTAAAGGATGTTATACTGTGCTATCATCCGGATCTGATTCTTGCTACTGATTTTGACTCACATCCGGATCACAGGCTATGTTATTTCGCTTTCCTGAAGGCCATGAGGGAAATCCTTGGTGAAACAAAATCATATTGGCCTGAGATATTGATGGGGTTCTGCTATTCTACCGGATTTGAGGGCGAAAAAGATTTTTGGGGGAAACATCTTCTCTCGTCGGTTGTTAATAAACGGCAGATTTGGAATACTGATTATGAAACCGATAATCCTCCTTATGAATGGAGAAACAGGATACGGTTCCCCGTGGAGAAAAGTTGCCGCAGGCTATTAAAACATAATATTGTCTTTAAATCATTGTGCTGCCATGTTTCTCAAAAGGCTCCTGCTAGGGCTGTACGTCTGATAAATGGAGACCAGGTTTTTTGGCGTCGTCGTGCTAATAACTTGATTTATAATGGAATTGTTTCAGCTTCATCTGGCGAGAAAAGATATCTGTATGACTTTATGATGATGAATGTTCGAGATCTAACTGATAAGAAACCTGTTTTTGAAGACTATCTGTGGGTCCCGGAACCGGATGATAAAGAGAAATGGTGCCGATGTGATTTCGAGAAACCGCAGGATATAGAAGCTGTAGCTTTCTATGGAAATATTGAGGAAGGAAGTCGAATTTTAAAGGGAAAGCTTACTTTCAGTACCGGCTATTCCTGTGAGGTGGGGCCGCTCCAAAAACAAGGGCATGAGACTTTGATTACGGTTCCCACTCAAAGTCGCGTAAAATGGATTAAGTTTGAGATTCTTGAGTCTATCGGGGCGATGGCAGGAATATCAGAATGGGAAATTTTGAGGAAGCAGGATCCACCTTTTTCCATTCTTCAAATTTGCATTGATGGGCACTTTGCCTATGACTGGTATATTTATCCCGGGGAAAGTCCTAAGATTTCTGCCTATACTTACGGTATTACTGGAGAATTGAAATGGATCTTAAATGGGAAACCGGTAAGCCTTAAGGAAATAAATGAAGCAGTAAAGCAGCTAAAGGAGAAACTGGAGATTCGCGTGGAATCACAGGATAATCCTGCAATCTGGTGTGAATCTACTGTTTGTTTGGCAGACTTGAAATACAGAGTTCGTCATAAAATTTCTCAATCTTTGGATAGGATGCAGGTGTGGTGGAAGATACAATGGCAGAAACGACCGCATCATCAATTGAAAAAAATAAAGACGGAAGAGGATTATGATCGAAGATTTTCAGCAAAAAAATAAGAACTCTTTATATAATCTTTGACTGGATAGAAAGGTAAATAGCAAAATGAAACTGGATATGGTGCATATTACAGATGATTTGTTTCTAGGGAAAGGCGGTCATCGTGCCTGCTATCGTCATCCTGATGATCAAAGCAAATGTATAAAAATTATTTTGAATCCTGATGGTAAACGGACGGTTGATTTGAACTGGATTTTTACGTACCTCACAAAAGAGGCTATTTTCCATGTTTGATTCCTCGGTTTTATGGGGTGGTTGAAACTAATAAAGGAAAAGGATATGTGTACGATCTTGTTCAGAATGCTGATGGTACTGGTGCCTTGACATTGGACGATTTTTTGAAAAATCCCGAACGCTTGAGAGTTAATAAGAATAAACTTCTTGAACTGTTGAATGAACTCCATAAGGATTTATATGACAACCAGGTCATTGTTCGGAGTCTGGAAGCATGGAATATACTCTTTCCCCAAGGAGAAGACGGTACTTTGGCTATTCGACTTGTCAACGATCTGGGAATGCCGAATAAGATTAAAATTCCTTATTATATTAGCTATGCTGCTCATAGGCATGTAGAAAAACATTGGCAGAAATTTAAGCATGATATGAGACCATATTATGAAGGAAATCTGGACGCGCAAGATTTTATAAATTTATTATAATGCTATTCTTGCAAAGGAGGATACATAAAGAATGACACTATCACAAACTGTTGTACTGAATAAGGAAGGCTTTATCTCCAAGGGCAATCATCGCGCCTGTTATCACTATCCCGGACATCCGGATAAATGTATCAAGGTTATCCTTTCCGAAGATGGGAAAAACGAATCTTGTGCTTTTGAGTTTAAAACTCAACTTCGCACACGGAAAAACATCCCGTATGCCTTGATAAATCAGCTTGAACTGAATGTCGAAAGCCATTCACGCACACTTCTGTGCACGCAGACGACTCATCCAAAGAGCGGGC
>ENA-OQBJ01000441-OQBJ01000441.1-human-gut-metagenome-genome-assembly--contig:-NODE-441-length-22049-cov-2.580148_pt1 | contig 22049 bp, 28 predicted proteins | sample MGYA00242743_ERZ504545 | MGnify/ENA primary metagenome ERZ504545 (study PRJEB26092, sample SAMD00036252) | human gut metagenome | host: Homo sapiens | study: EMG produced TPA metagenomics assembly of...
AGAACCCTTTCACAGGCACAGCCGATACCGACGAACATGCCGATTACGGAGTATACCAAGTATAATAGGTACAGACCAGCCGCATCTACCAGCGTATCAGGTTACGTGAAACTTGCCTATAACTTTCGATTTCGGACGGAAGACTTCGCGCGACAAGAACGACGTAGACCGAAGCATCAACTCGGCTATCATGAAAGTCAACTAAAATCATAGGCTGCTATGGAACACTTCCTGCTGGTATTCTATAGCAGCCTCACCAATTTATCCTCAAACCCTTTTCAATAGCGGACCAGTTTCTTCGGATTCCCGTGCCATGAACAGCCCAGGCAGAATACTTCGCTCACATCGAATCCGTCGAGCGACTCTTCCGGATTTTTAGGTATAACCTCTCCTCCCTCAACAACGTATACCAGACGGCGGTCGCCTGCTTCATTCTTTACATACATGGCAGCAATCTTACACTGCGGACAAAGCATTTTTCTCATTTCTCTATGCTGATTTTTATTAACTTTACAAAAATATAAGATAGAAACAAAAAAAGAACAGTTGTGGTTCTTTTAACAAAAGAAAATTCAGCAAACCGGCATATATTCATATTGAAAAGCTTTATTTTGCAGAAATTATTTTAAGACGCATGAACAATACAACGCTCTATATTAAAAACATGGTGTGCTACCGCTGTATTATGGTGGTAGAAGACTTGCTTGCCAAACTGGGCTTTACACCCTTGCATGTTGAGCTGGGAAAGGCTATCATACAGGAAACTGTCGGAAAAGCCGAACTGGAACATATCCGGCAAACGTTACAGTCTGTGGGATTTGACTGATAGACGACAAACGCAACAGCTGATAGAGCAAATCAAGCAGGAAATTATCCGGCTGGTACATAGCCAAAACGGTGAACTTAAAACAACTCTGTCGGACTTTCTTGCCGACAGGCTTCATCACGATTACAGCTCCTTAAGCAAACTGTTTTCGGAAACCAATGGCATTACAATAGAAAAATACTTCATTTCACAAAAAATAGAGCGCGTAAAGGAACTACTTGTGTATGATGAACTCTCACTGAACGAAATCGCTTTCCTGCTAAATTATTCGAGTACGGCTCATCTTAGCCGGCAGTTTAAAGAAGTGACCGGCACTACTCCTAGCGAATTCAAAAAACAAAAGATCCAATTACGCAAAGGACTGGATGAAATCGTATAAATCATATCCATAATTTTATAACACACACAATGGTCTGCCGGTGTATCTTTGCGCCAGAATCAAAAAGAAAAGAACAATGACAGACCAACAAATAAAAAAACAGACTTTCCCCGTACTGGGCATGAGTTGTGCCGCCTGCGCTGCACGTGTTAACAAAACATTGAGCCGGCAGGAAGGGGTGTGCTCGGCCAATGTCAATCTGGCAACAGCTATCGCTACCGTAGAATATGATCCGTCGCTCTGCTCGCCCGAAATGATGAAGCAGGCTGTACAAAACGCAGGATTCGACTTGCTGATTGATACGGCTAAAGAAGCTGAAAAAGAGGCTGAAGACACACATGCCGCCCATTACAGGCAATTGAAGTTCCGGACTATATGGGCTATTATCCTATCGCTTCCTGTCGCTATTATCGGAATGTTTTTCATGGATATGCCATATGCCAATTACATCATGTGGATATTATCTACTCCTGTGGTGTTCTGGCTGGGAAGCGGATTCTATGTCAATGCCTGGAAGCTGCTGAAGCACCGTTCTGCCAATATGGACACACTGGTGGCAAACAGTACCGGAATCGCCTATCTGTTCAGCTTGTTCAACTTGTTTTTTCCCGATTTCTGGCTATCAAGGGGAGTGACTCCGCATGTGTATTTTGAAGCGGCCAGCGTGATTATCGCTTTTATCCTGCTGGGACGCACACTGGAAGAACGCGCAAAAGGCAATACATCGGCTGCTATCAGGAAACTGATGGGACTACAGCCCCGTACAGTTATCATCGATGACGGAACCGGCGAACGGGAAGTAAGTATTGAACAGATTGTTCCAGGCAACATGATTGTCGTGAAACCGGGAGAACGTATCGCTGTAGACGGAACCGTAACGGAAGGCAGTTCTTTCATCGACGAAAGTATGCTGAGCGGCGAGCCAATTCCTGTCTGTAAGTCGGCAGGAGCAAAAGTATATGCAGGAACCATCAACCAGAAAGGAAGTTTCCGGTTTCGGGCTGAAAAGGTGGGACTGATACGATGCTTTCTCACATTATTCATCTGGTACAGGAAGCTCAGGGAAGCAAAGCGCCCGTACAGCAACTGGTCGACAAAATTGCAGCTGTATTCGTCCCTGCTATCATGACAATTGCCGTGCTTACTTTCATTGCATGGATCGTGCTGGCGGAGAACGGCTTTACGCACGGACTGCTGGCAGCCGTTACCGTACTGATTATTGCCTGTCCGTGCGCCTTGGGACTGGCTACCCCTACGGCTATTATGGTGGGTATCGGCAAAGGGGCCGAAAACGGTATACTGATCAAGGATGCCGAAAGTCTGGAAATGGCCAAAAAGATAGATACGATTGTACTCGACAAGACGGGAACCATAACGGAAGGGAAGCCTGTGGTGACAGATATTGTCTGGGAAGCTGAGAATGCTGATATACAGCGTATCTTTCTGGGACTGGAAAAGCATTCCGAACATCCGCTGGCTACAGCCGTAGTGCAGGCATTATCTCAGGCAAATGCTGATAACGGAGGGGATTGTCTGCTAACCGGTTTCGAAAGTATTACGGGAAAAGGTGTGAAAGCAAGCTGGAACGGCAAAACGTATTATGCAGGAAACCGCCGGATGCTTGCCGAAAAGGGTATTACTATCTCTCCTGCCCTTTCAGAAAAGGCTGAAGCTTTCGCACAGGAAGCCAAAACCGTCATCTGGTTTGCCGACGAACAGCAGGCACTGGCAACCTGCGCCATTGCCGACCGGATAAAGGAAACATCGAAAAAGGCCATCGCGAGTTACAGCAAAGAGGTATTTCGGTTGTCATGCTGACGGGTGACAATGAGCAGACTGCCCGTCGGATTGCTGCGGAGGCTGGTATCTCCGAATTCCGCGCGGAAGTATTGCCTCAGCAAAATCGGAGTATATCAAACAGCTTCAGGCGGAAGGAAAGCATGTAGCCATGGTTGGCGACGGCATCAACGACAGCGCCGCCCTTGCCCAAGCTGACCTGAGTATCGCCATGGGACAAGGAAGCGACATCGCCATGGATGTGGCAAAGATGACCATTATATCGTCCGACCTGACTAAAATAAGTGAGGCCATCCGGCTTTCGACACTCACCGTACGTACCATTCGCGAGAACTTATTCTGGGCATTTATCTACAACCTGACAGGAATTCCCGTAGCGGCAGGGGTGCTTTACCCTTTCACGGGATTCTTGCTGAACCCGATGATTGCGGGAGCTGCCATGGCATTCAGTTCGGTTTCGGTGGTAACAAACAGCCTCCGACTGAGAATGAAGCGAATCAGATAGTCCTCTAAATCAACATATCAAATCAATGCAGACTGCCTGCCTGTTGTTTTTTATGCATGAAACGTTTTGCAAGATATTTACGCACCGGTTCATCGTATAACTTCAGACACAGGTAGGCTAAAACGATATTACCGGCCATCAACAAGGTTGCAACTTCCCATGTTTCTCCGAAAGTGAAATACTGATTCTTTATCAGCCACGCGTAAAACAGGTAATAGAAAGGATAGTGAATGATATAAACGGGGAAAGATATATCGCCCAAGAATTTACATACGGAAGAGGAAACCGTATCGGTGGTAGAACCGGAAGCGCCTAGCCATACCAGAACCGGGAAAACAATCATAATGCACACCATTTCAAACACGCCGTTGTAACAGATGGGTTCCAAGCCCGGAATAAACGGTACGTAAAACAGGCATATCAATACCAGTGAACAAATCCAGAATGCGCCACGAACCTTCACGGGTTTAAAATAACGGCACACCAGCATACCAAGACTGAACGGGAAAAGCATGCGCAGCAAGCCTCCGATGAAATTGACAGAGTCGAGTGTCCATCCTACTCCGAGCGAACCGTAGCCCGAATAATCGGTCAGTGTAAAGAAGGCTAAGCAAATTCCCATGACAGCCGTCCACACAGCCAGCGCTTTGTTGCTGAAACGATGAATAAACAATGCGTACAAGATATTGCCTATATACTCGAAGAAAAGTGACCATGCAGGACCATTCAGCGGAAACATTTCGCCATTTCCGCGTATTTCGTAACTGCAACCCGGCACGGCGGGGATAAAGAACATGGCGCACAAAAGGGCAATCATCACTGCTGATGTGGCAACATGTGTTCCGTCCCACTGCACACTGCCCTGTAACAAGAAGGTTATTACTCCCAATACAGCTCCCATTACGACCATGGGATGCAGACGGATTAAACGGCGCTTAAAGAAGTTGCCGGAAGACATTGATTTTCCCCAGCGGTCGTCATACGCATAAGCGATGACAAATCCGGACAAGATAAAAAAGAAGTCTACGGCCAAATATGCATGATTAGGAGTTTCGATGATTGGGGCATTTGCCGCAAAAGCATATCCTTCAAAAACATGATACCATAAGACCAAGATAGCAGCTACCCCACGCAGACCGTCGAGCAAGTCGTAATGAGGCTTTGTATCAGAAAAAGCTGCAGATGCTTTTAATTGTTGCATGATTATCGATTTTTAAATTAAACAAATAAACTTTCAAGGTTAATCACACAACAAAGGTAGCCTCTATCCGCCAATAAAAAGTTGTCCTACATCAAAATCGGCTGCATTATGCCTTATCATTCTCATTCGAGCGAAGCCTGCTCAACGTAGAGAGAGTAATGCCCAGATAAGAGGCAATGTAGCCTAAATTGGTTCTCTGGCAAACATACGGAAACTGTTTCTTGAACTCTTCATACCGCTGTCTGGCCGGAAGTGTAAGCCTTTCCTTATGACTTCTGTGCAGCCTTCTGTATTCATTCTGATGTATGATTCTCCCCCAGTTACAAAACTCAAGATTGGTTTCGAACAGCCGTCTTAAATCTGTCAGTTCTATTCTATACACCTCTACGTCTTCCAGTGTTTCAACAAATTCTTCGCTCTTTTTATTATAATAGAGTTCGTCCATACTGAAGACTATCCCTCCCTCACACGAAAATGAGGTCGTAATTTCTTCTCCGTCTACCAGCCAGAAAGAACGCGTCATTCCCTTTTCTATAAAATAAGCGTATCGGCAGAAAATATTCTCTTTTATAAGCTGATATCTTTTGGGATAATTACATTTTACAACAAGACTTTCCAGTTCCTTCACTGTTTCATCCGATATAGGACATAAGGCCTCATACACGCTATTACATGCTTCATAATACTATTTCGTTTTTCAAATGACAAAGATAAGCAAGAGAAACAAAAAGCATCACGAACCGCAAAAGATTTTAGCAGAACGCAGGAGAGGTTGCAGTGTTTCGGAAAATAGTTGTATCTTTGAACAAAAGATTAATAGGTAAGGGCTTTACTTTGTTTGTTATGTAAAGTCATTTTATTCAAGGATATTCATCTGCCATGTCTGGAAACTTAACGAACCACATCGAACTGCAATCTTTCGATTATATAATCGCATCGAACAAATTCACCGTCAACCTACAGCCGCTCCCGAAAATATCCGGGCCAAATATATTCTTTTATACAAAGTGCTCGAACAGGCATGTTACGAACTGACGGCAGGGGTTACGTTCTCTTTCGCAAATTTGTTTTCACGCCTAGACTATATCTGTAAAGAGAAACGGATGACTCCTTCGGACAAATATGCCATACAGACCATGCGACGCAACTGCAACGCTGCCATGCGCGACGATTTCCGTCCCGTAATGGAAGAATACCTGTACGACCTCCGTGCCATAGTCCGTTTCGTTTCCCTGGCTTTCGATGAAGATATTCCAGCTTCTTTAATTCCGGAAATTCCACATTCGAACCGTCCTTATCGCGGTACGCAGTATTCACGCATCCCCTATATACGCGCAGCCGTAAGCAGTTGGGATGATACAAAGATATTTGCGGCAACCGACAGTGATGAAGATCCTTTCATCATCATTGACTATGCAAAAGGAGGATATAACAGCGACATGCTTTACGTAAAAGACTTGCTTGCTGAAAATCTTCAGCTGAATCTGCTGGATGTACATGTGGATGAAGAGAATCATTATATACCGAACCTGATTGTTATCCATCCCGACTATCTGATAGATATCAGTTCGCTGGCTGCCTGTTTCCGCGAGTACGGGCATCATCCGCTGAACTTTTTCATGAACAAGGTCAAGCCAAAGGCTAATACGGCTCCTATTCTGCTGGGTAACCTGGCCAGCCAGTTTCTGGATGATTATATAAACGAACGCGAAGATGCCCCGGTAGCCTATAGCACAACGGTCAAGAAGTTTTTTGCTTCAGCGGCTTTGGAGTTTTGTACCTGCCCTATTCCCGCCAACTTTCACGAGCAGGCGCAGGCACAAATGATGAACATCCGCTCGTTTGTACACGATGTACTGCCACATAATATTCAGGCTTTCGACAAACACAATACCTTGCTGGAGGCTTCTTTCATCTGCGAACAGCTTGGCTTGCAGGGACGTGTCGATATGCTTCAAAAGGATTTCAAGGTACTTGTGGAACAGAAATCGGGAAAACGGGATGAATACAACCGGCGTCATAAGGAGGATCATTTCATCCAGATGATGCTTTATCAGGGGGTACTGATGTATAACTTCGGACGGAAGACGGAGGACTTGCAGACTTTCCTGCTTTATTCCAAATATACCGATGGCCTCATGATAGAACATTTTGCCGAAACTTTGTTTCGTGAGAGCATACATCTGCGCAACCGGATAGCGGCACGCGAAATGGCTTTCGGTGACGGAGCTATCGCTTCTGTAACGGAAGAACTGAGCACCGACCTGCTGAACGAGCTACAGGTGAGCAACCGCTTATGGAATGATTTTCAAGAACCGCAGTTGCAGGAAACAATCAATACGCTGAAACGCTGTACGCCACTGGAACGGGCCTACTTCCAGCGGTTCTTCACCTTTGTATCGAAAGAGCAGATACTAAGCAAAACGGGAGGAAAGAATGATTCTTCGAACGGATTTGCCGGCCTTTGGCACACTCCTCTTGCCGAAAAAATCGAATCGGGAAATATTCTGCTCGGACTGACGGTCACCGAAAAGCGTCAGAGCGGACCGGGAAAAGGATACGATATTATCGAACTCCATATACCGCAACAGGGGGAAGACTTCCTGCCCAACTTCCGCACGGGGGATATCATCATTTTTTATGCATATCAAAAGGAGCCTGACGTACGCCAACAGATACTGATGAAAGGCAATATACTCGACATACAGGCTAACAGCCTTACTATATTGCTGCGTAACGGACAGCAGAACAAGGATATCATAGGTGGAGCCGATGAAGTGTTTGCCGTAGAACATGACTCGTCTGACTCTTCGGCCATGAATGCCATGCGCGGACTATATGCGTTCCTGTCTGCCCGAACCGACCGTAAAGAACTGTTGCTGGGGCTACGTACTCCGGGGAAACATCCGGAACGTACACTGAACGGTTCGTACGGACGTTTTGACGAACTGATTCTGAAAGAAAAGCAGACAGACGATTACTTCCTGCTGGTAGGTCCTCCGGGAACCGGAAAGACATCGTGTGCCTTGCGGTATATGGTAGAAGAAGCTCTGACCGATCCGGAAGCTTCTCTCCTGCTTTTGTCGTACACCAACCGGGCTGTTGATGAGATCTGTAGCATGCTGGTCGACTCGGGCATCGCAGAAAGTACTCCTTTTATCCGGATAGGCAGTGAACTGTCATGCGATAGACGTTTCGTGCCTTACTTATTGAAGAACAGCCTTGCCGACTGTCCCAAGCTGACGGATATTCAGCAGAAAATAGCTCATACACGCATTTTCACTGGTACTACGACTGCGATAAACAGCCGTCTACACCTGTTTAATCTGAAACATTTCACACTGGCTATCATCGATGAGGCTTCACAGATATTGGAACCGGACCTGGTCGGTATTTTATCGGCACGCCACGACCGTAGTAACGCAATCGACAAGTTTATATTGATAGGCGACTACAAGCAGTTGCCCGCCATCGCCCAGCAGGAAGAGGAAGAAGCTCGCGTAGATGATCCGCTGTTACAGTCTATCGGACTGAACGACTGCCGCAATTCGCTTTTCGAGCGTTTGTATAAACAGAGTAAGGAAGATTTCAGGAGTATTCTGCATAAACAGGGACGTATGCATCCTGCCATATCGGAATTTCCTAACCAGACATTTTACTATCGTGAGCAACTGGAGCCAGTCCCGTTGCCGCATCAGGAGGAGTGCTTGCCCTACGCCTCCGCACCTGCCCCACAGGATAATCTGGATAAATTAATACAAAGCCGCCGTATGGTGTTTATCCCCGCAGATGCTCCCGACAATCTCACTTATTCGGAGAAAACGAACATCAATGAAGCACGAATCGTCGCCGCTCTGCTCGAACGTATTTACCGGATGACTTCCGGCACTTTTGACGCCTACAAGACTGTGGGGGTGATTGTCCCGTACAGAAATCAGATAGCGATGATACGCAGAGAGATTGCCAGAAAAGGAATCCCGGAACTGGCCCATATTTCCATTGATACGGTAGAACGCTATCAGGGAAGCCAGCGTGATGTAATCATCTATTCGTTTACTATACAGAATTTCAGTCAGCTGAATTTCCTGACGGCCAATACTTTTCAGGAAGATGAATATGTAATAGACCGAAAACTTAATGTGGCGATCACCCGCGCAAGAAAGCAGTTGTTTCTTACCGGAAACCCACAAATACTGGGGGCAAACATCACATTTTATAACTGATGGAATATATCCGCATGAACAACGGATATATCCAGACTGATACCGACGCATTCTGCCGGGGAGATTTCATATTGCCTGAATATATGCCGGGATGGGATTTACAATCGGAAAACTATCCTCTTTCTGAAGCGTTCGACCATGCTTTCCGCCATATAGTAGAAGAAAACAGCAAAATAAACAAGGATGAAGCACGTAACCGTGAACTGACGGCTTACGGAAGATGTGATTTCCGGAACGGAACGGATACCGTTTCTGCATACGAGCAAATACAGCTCTACAACTGCTACTATATGAGGCGTGCATACAGTGCGCACGTGCTTTATTCGAAAGCAACGGAGGCTGGCTGTTCAGTGCCGTCCGCAACTTATCAGGACGTGTAGTGTTCTGCGACTTAAGCTACGAAACAGGTGCTTCCGGGCTTGCCTTTATCGACGCATGCCGACGGCTCCCTCATCTGGATCTGACTTATATGGGTATTTACCCGACAAAAGAAATGGACGATATAGCCTTGCAGTTCTTCCAGTCGGAAGCGTATCGCCATGCAACTCACTGTTTCTATCCGAGAATATCGGCTGTACCGGCTTCATTCTGGGCGGCACACGCTGTCTTATCTGAATTGATTATTTTCAATGTTTCCAGTCTTTTCGACCGTATATCGGCTCGGGAAGCCCGCTCACTTGCTCTGGAAATCAACCAGCTTGTGCATGCCCGTCCGCTTAACCATTATGCCATCCTTTTCCGTGACGATGCCGGCGAACGCATGAATATCCATTCATACAAGACATTCTGTGCCCATCTTACACAAGAGCTCCGGCCCTTGAATGAACAAATGCCTTTTGCCGGCCAGTTCTTTTACAACTGTAAGGATGCGGATATTCCAAACGCTGAAACATTCATATACGAAATACGTACAAACAAATAATTTACACACTATAACAACCACTGATATGGATTCACCGAAAACCAGACGTGCAGTCATCATAGGAGCAACCTCGGGCATAGGCTATGAGGTAGCACAGTTATTATTAGCCGAAGGATGGTATCTAGCATAGCAGGAAGACGCCGGGAAAATCTGCTGGAATTTCAGAAGAAATCTCCCGACAGAATAAAAATCTGTGCACTCGACATCAGGAAAGAAGGGGCAGAAAACGAACTGGAGAAACTAATAGGGGAACTGGGAGGCATGGATTTATTTCTGCAAAGTTCCGGTATCGGTTTCCAGAATTTTGAGCTTTCGCCCGACATCGAACTGAATACGCTTGAAACAAACGGTACAGGATTCGTACGTATGGTAGGATATGCTTTCCGGTACTTCCGCCAGCAGAGTAAAGGTCATATCGCAGTCATCAGTTCCATAGCCGGAACTAAAGGCTTGGGTATCGCACCGGCCTATTCGGCAACCAAGCGTTTCCAGAATACATACATCGATGCACTCGAACAATTATCGCGTATGCATCACCTGCATATCAGTTTCACAGACATCCGGCCGGGTTTTGTCGCTACCGGACTTCTGAACGACGGGAAACATTATCCCATGCTCATGTCGCCGAAAACAGTAGCCGCACATATCGTACGAGCCATACACAGGAAACAGCGCATTGCCGTTATTGACTGGAGATACCGTCTGCTAGTATTCTTCTGGAAGCTTATCCCTGCGGGAATCTGGAAACGGATGCCGGTGAAGAACTAACGTTCTTTGGCTACAATGACGTGCAAACGGCGATATACATAGATAAATGCAGGTATCAAGAAGAGATTGGCAAAAAGCCATGCGGTTGGGTCGCCCACACATACTCCTACAAATCCCCAAAGTGGAACAATAATCACACTTACCAGCACACGTGCTATCATCTCTGAAACGCCGGAAAACATGGCAAGCTTGGTATATCCCGCTCCCTGAATGGAATAGCGGAGTATGCTGAGCATGCCCAGCAAGGGGAAGAAAGAAACATTGAAGTGCAGAAATAAGGCTGTATCGGCTATGATTTCCGTTTCATCAGCAGAAATGAACAGCAAGGCAAACTTATCGGCAAATCCCCAGATAAGAGCTGCCACTACAGCTACATAGATTATCATCATCAGTGAAGCCGACTTAATGCCCTGCCAGATACGGCCTGGTTTGCCCGCACCGTAATTCTGCCCGCTGTACGTAGCCATCGCCATTCCCAGACTGTCGAGCGCGCACATCACAAACATCTTGATACGCATAGCGGCTGTGAAGGCTGCCACACATGCCGTACCCAGCGCATTATTCGCACTCTGAAGCATGATACTGCCAATAGCGGTTATGGAAAACTGAAGTCCCATAGGCACGCCAATGTACATCAGTTGTCTGGCAAGTTCCGGACGGAAGCGACGGTCTGAAGGTTCTGTTTTCAGAATATCAAACTTCCGGTACATATAAAAATAGCATAATACAGCCGAAACTCCCTGAGAAAATACCGTAGCGACAGCAGCGCCTGTTACCCCCCACCCCATAATCAGTATGCAGAAGAGGTCAAGTATAATATTCAAGATTGTTGAGAAAAGCAGAAACCAGAAAGGTGTCTTGCTATCGCCCAACGCACGTATGATGCTGGACAGCAGATTGTAGAAAAATGTACACGGCACTCCGATGAAAGTTACCAGCAGATAGCTGTATGCTCCTTGAAAAATATTCTCAGGCGTCTGCATCGTCCGGAGAATAAAGGCACACAGCAGCTGGTAAGCAATGCGATGATGACCGACATGACTCCGGCTATTTTCAGACTGACAGAAACATAACGCCGCATCGTCACATAGTCGCGCGCACCAAATTTCTGAGCTACAGGAATAGCAAATCCTCCACAGCATCCGTTGCAGAAGCCTAATATAAGAAAGACCACCGAAGTGCTTGCTCCGACCGATGCCAGGGCATTTATCCCAAGAAATTTTCCGACAATAGCCGCATCAACCAATGAATAAGTCTGCTGCAACAAGTTACCCAGCAATAAAGGTAATGTGAAATTGAAGATCAACGGCAGTGAAGGGCCTGTTGTCATTTCTCTTAATTGTGCCATATCCGTGTCTGTTTCTGAAATAGGTTACAAAATTACGGAAACCCATGGATAATATTGCCGATTTAACAGTTTTCTCATTTTTTATCTTCAAAATCTTGCTATAAATCAAGACTTATTTCAGCGTCTTTCCCTTATCACGCAAATAGAGTAAATGTTTGGGAGTACCAACAACCTGCGACGTGTATATTCCTGTATGTCCGGAAAACAAATAGCTACGACACAAGCTATGCCCAGATAAATTCCCGGCTCTATGCCGAACAGTTCGATTCCCATAAAGGTACAGGCTATCGGTGTATTGGTGGCTCCGGCAAAAACGGCTACAAATCCGAGTCCGGCCAATAGGCTCATGGGCAATGGAATGATAAAAGATAAGGCACTGCCTAAGGTAGCTCCGACAAAGAACAAAGGAGTAACCTCTCCTCCCTTAAAACCAACACCAATCGTAAATGTTGTAAAAATCAGTTTCAAGAGGAAATCATACCACATCTGCTGTTCCGAAAAAGAGGCTACGATGGTCGGCACACCCAGTCCGATGTACTTGGTCGTACCCAACAGCCAGACCGCCAAGGCAATTATTATACCTCCTGCTACCGGACGTAAAGGTGGATAGGATATAAACTTTTTTGCCACTCCTCCCCAGAAACCGATAGAACGTGAGAATGCCATTGCAACAACTCCAAATACAATGCCCGAAAGAGCAACCCACAAGATATTTGAAACGCCCAGTTCCGGAACTACAGGAGCCGGATAAAGCGTATGCTCTACGCCCCAGGTATGGCAAGTCAAATGTGCAAAGGCAGCCGACAAAAAGACCGGAAGAATAGATTCATAACGCATTCTTCCCACAATGATTACCTCCAGGCCAAATACAGCTCCTGCCAGCGGTGTACCGAAAATAGAAGCAAAGCCGGCACTGATACCTATTGCTACCATAACCCGATGGTCGCGTCTGGGCAAGCGGAAAAGCTTGGAAAAACGGTCGGCTATTGCCCCTCCCATCTGCACTCCAGTTCCTTCACGTCCGGCTGATCCGCCAAACAGATGTGTCAGGACTGTTCCTATATAAACAAGAGGAGCCATCCGAAAAGGAATTATGTCATGCGGAGAACGGATTTCTTCTATCAAAAAATTATTTCCCCGTGACGCCGTACCTGCCAGGTAATGATACATCAGTCCGATGACCAAACCGGCTACAGGAAGCAGGGCTATAATCCACAGATGGTGTTCACGATATTGGGTTGCCCATTCCAGCGAAACCAACAATAAGGCGGAAGCGAACCGATACACGCTCCGGATATAGCAGAAAGAAAAAGCCACTTGAATAAATAAAAAAGTAAAGGAAACTGTTGCAGTTTCATCGCAATGTTTTGATTTTTCTGAATCTTCATCTCTTGTCTATATTTTGTCAAACAATAAAAATAACTTCTTCGAAAACGGAAGCCGGATTCTTTTTTCAGACAAGCAGATATAGATTTTCCTGCCAGTCTTACTCCAAAGACCAACTCCGGCAGGAACTATCAGCTACTTTATTAGCGGTTTATAACAGGGAAGTCCCATTCCCCTGACTTTGAATCAGCCTGAACAGTCAGTAAAATCGGACAGAATTCAAAATCGGCTGCAAAGTTATACAAAATTCTGCAAACAAAAAACTGTTTCCCGACTCACGTCGAGAAACAGTCACAACACAAACACAAAATAAAACACGACAAAACTACTATGCATTAACGCTCCTTTTCCACTTCTGGAACAGGTAACACTTACACATATTCACATACATCCAAGTGTTTTAAGCGTCTGCATCAATAAAACATTTCTTCAAACGTTTTGGTTTTATGTATTAACGTTTTTTATCATTTTTCATTCAACCGATTACTGAACTCCTTTTTCACGAAGTTTCAGCTGCCAGTTCCATGCTGAACGCAGTGTTTCTTCGATAGAAGTTTCAGCCTTCCAGCCCAATTCATTGTTAGCGTAAGAAGGATCGGCCCACACTTGTTCGATATCTCCGGCACGACGACCTGCAATCTGATAATTCAGCTTCACTCCTGTTGACGATTCAAAAGCATGAATCAGTTCCAGAACAGAAAGACCTCTACCTGTACCAATATTGAATACTTCAACTTTGTCTTTCTGTTTGTTTTCCAAGATACGGTTCATGGCAATAACATGTGCCTTAGCCAAATCGACAACATAAATATAATCGCGGATACATGAACCATCAGGTGTATTATAATCATCACCAAATACACTCAATTTTTCACGGATACCGATAGCTGTCTGAGTCAGATACGGAATAAGATTCTGCGGAACACCGTTAGGCAATTCACCGATGAGTGCTGTAGGATGAGCACCTATCGGATTGAAGTAACGCAACAGAATAGCATGAATCGGAGAGCCGGAAGCCACAGTATCACGAATAATTTCTTCGTTTATCTGTTTTGTATTTCCATAAGGTGATTCTGCTTTCTTAATCGGAGCCTCTTCTGTAACAGGAAGTTTGTCGGGCTGACCGTATACTGTACATGAAGATGAGAAGATAATGCCCGGAACGTTATGCTTAGGCATCAGCTCCAGCAAGTTAATCAATGAAACCAGATTGTTGCGATAATACAACAAAGGTTTCTGCACTGATTCACCTACAGCCTTGCTTGCTGCAAAATGGATAATTCCTTTAATACCTGGATATTTGGTAAACACAGCATCCATTCCTGCATAATCCAAGCAGTCTACCTGTTCGAATTCAGGACGAATACCTGTAATCTTTTCAATATTATCGACTACATCAGCACGAGAGTTCGAAAGATTATCTACAATAATTACCTCATAACCACTATTCTGAAGCTCTACAACTGTATGAGAACCAATATAACCGGTTCCACCTGTTACCAGAATTCTTTCTTTCATATTGCTATAAAATTACGTCCTTCAAATTTTTTCTTCAACAAAAGTAGAAATAATTATCGAATATCACGTCATCTGTCAGAAAAAACTCTCTCAAATTTATCAAATAAATATGCAAAGACATAAAAAAAGCAGAACTCTTTCATCCTTCCGGACAGAAAAGAGTTCTGCTCATTCAATATATTAACCAATCAGGTTTTGTGCGGATTACAGTCCAAATAAAACTGCCAGGCCTTTATCTACACCAGAGAAGCCCATGAATGCCATTGCCAGCAGACCAGCTGTGACCAGTGCAATAGACATGCCACGCATACCTTTAGGGATATTCACCAGACTGAGTTGTTCACGAATTCCAGCAAAGACGATCAATGCCAAAGCAAAACCGAGAGCTGTAGAGAACGCATAAACAACCCCTGTCAGCAAATCATAATTCTTCTGAATAACCAGAATAGTCACACCCAAGATACAGCAGTTTGTTGTAATCAACGGCAAGAATACTCCCAGAGCCTGATACAAAGCCGGAGAAACTTTCTTCAAAATAATTTCCACCATCTGAACCAATGCCGCAATGACAAGGATAAATGCAATGGTCTGCAAATAACCCAGCCCGAAAGCATCGAGCACAAACTTCTGGATAACGTAAGTCACAATGGTAGCCAGCGTCAACACAAAGGCAACAGCAGCTCCCATACCCATAGCGGTTTCTACCTTCTTAGAAACGCCCAAGAACGGACAGATACCGAGAAACTGTGACAACACAATGTTGTTCACAAAGATAGCGGTGATAAATATCAATATATATTCCATATCTTCTACTTTTTAGGAGTTATGCCTTTTTCAGACGGTTTACAATAGCAATCAGGTAACCCAATACGATGAATGCTCCCGGGGCCAGTACAAAGATCAGCATACCATATTCTTCCGGCATGATGGCAATGTTAAACAACTTACCTGTTCCTAGGAATTCACGAACACCGCCCAACAGTGTCAGAGCAATGGTAAAACCAAGTCCCATACCCAGTCCGTCGAAGAACGACGAAAGCGGATTATTCTTTGCAGCAAAAGCTTCTGCACGTCCCAGCAAGATACAGTTTACCACAATCAAGGGGATAAACAATCCGAGGGTAGCATACAGTGCGGGGACATAAGCCTGCATCACCATCTGCAACAAGGTTACAAACGAAGCAATAACAACAACGAAAATAGGAATACGTACCATGTCAGGAACCAGATTCTTAATCAATGAAATCACCACATTCGAACAGATAAGAACGAACATAGTAGCCAGTCCCATTCCCATACCATTAATGGCAGAAGAGGTAGTACCCAGCGTAGGACACATACCCAAAAGGAGTACAAACGTAGGATTTTCTTTTACAATCCCGTTCATCAATACTTTAAAATTATTCATAGTCTGCTCCTTCCTATTAATTATTTTCAACATTTGTACTATCAGCAGCAACAGCTGTTTCAGCATCTGCCTCTTCAGCCTGGGTAGTTGCACCGCTAGCACCATCTACATACTGATTCTTATATGCTGCATAAGCATTGTTCACTGCCAGCAAGAAAGCGCGTGAAGTAATGGTAGAAGCCGTAATCGCATCGATCTGTCCCCCATCCTTGCTTACAGTCAGGGCTGCTTCACCCGGATTCTTTCCGGTAATGTCGCCTTTAGCTCCCTTTTTAAACCAGTCGGCAGCCTTCGAACCCAATCCCGGAGTTTCTGCATGACTCAACAGAGAATAATCGATGATATTTCCATCATTATCAAAACCAACCAATACGGTCAGTGCACCACCGAATCCGTTTGCCGACGACTCTACGGCAGCTCCTATCGGCTCTCCGCCTTTAGTTGCTTTATAAATCTTATAAGTAGCACCGTTTACCTCTACAGTTTCGGGCGCTTCGGCAGGGTTGTTGTCAAATCCCGGAACCACTACGGCAATTGCATCACTCAATGTTTTAGCATTTGCCTGAGCAATCGGCTCAGCGGTAACATCGTTCACCCAGCCCAATAAACCTCCGGCTACTACAGAAAAGCCTGTCAGTGCCAAGGCCATATTCTTTAAAGATGATTCAAGTTTTTTCATTTCTTTACTACCTCCCCGAATCGTTTAGGTTTACAATAAGTGTTAATCAACGGAGTAAATGCATTCATGATGAAAATAGCGAATGACATTCCTTCCGGATAAGCACCGAAAAGACGAATTACCACTGTCAGGAATCCGATAGCTACACCATAAATGATCATTCCTTTATGAGTCATAGGTGAAGTAACATAGTCGGTAGCCATAAAGATTGCTCCCAACATCAAACCACCGGTAAACAGGTGAACGAACGGAGATGCATAAGCTACAGGGTTTGCCAGATGCATCAAGCCTGAAAATACGAACACTGTCGCGATGATAGATACCGGAATATGCCATGAAATGATTTTTTTCCATAACATATATACCAGACCGATAAGCAAAGCCAATGCACTGATTTCACCGATACATCCCGGATTGTTACCCAGGAAAAGACTCATTGTATCGGGCAACTGGCTCAATGCATTTGCATCGCCATGTACAGCCTGCTTCATCAGAGCAAGTGGAGTTGCAGCTGTTTCAGCATCTGTATAGCTTGCCCACTGACCGGTAACAGGCCATGAAGTCATCTGTACAGGGAAAGAAATCAGCAAGAAAATACGTCCTACCAAAGCAGGGTTGAACGGGTTACATCCCAATCCGCCGAAAGTCATCTTACCAATACCGATAGCAACCAGCGCACCGATGATGATAATCCATAAAGGAAGATTAGAAGGCAAGTTGAATGCCAGAAGAATACCGGTCAGCGCAGCAGAGCCATCCATAATGGTAGTACGTTCACGCTTCAAGATATACTTTGTAATAGCCCATTCGAAAAACAGACACGCAATGACAGAAGTCAACGTGACAATGACAGCCCCCAGACCGAACATGTAGAATGATACAAGCAAGGCAGGCACCAAAGCGATGATTACACCATACATATTCTTCTGTACGCTGTCACCGCTATGCACGTGGGGTGATAATGATACAATTAATTTGTTTGCCATAATTAAAATTCAATTATTTTTTAGCGTTACGTGCACGGATAATTCCGCCCACCTTACCTTTACCTAAACGAATATAGTCCAGCATCGGACGATGAGAAGGACATGTGAACTGACAAGAACCGCACTCGATACATGACATAATCATTTCATGTTCTACACGTTCCCAGTCGCCATGAGCCGAGCAAGTAGCCAGCAAGAACGGTTCCAGTCCCATCGGACAAGCACTAACGCACTTAGCGCAACGGATACATGGCTGAGGTTCTGCACGACGTGCTTCCTTATCGTTCATGATTAATACGCCCGAACTACCTTTGCAGATAGGAACTTCTGTATTAGCCAGTGCCTTACCCATCATCGGACCACCGCCGATTACCTTTCCTGTGTCTTCGGGCAGACCGCCGGCAGCTTCAATAAGCTGGCTCATCGGAGTACCCATACGTGTCAGGAAGTTTGAAGGGTTCTTCACGATTTTCCTGTAACGGTTACGATACGTTCGAACAAAGGCTTGTTTTTCTGTACAGCCTCGTATACTGCATAAGCAGTTCCTACGTTCTGAACGACTGCACCTACATTGATAGGAATTGCGGGAGGAGCAGGAACCTGACGGCCAATAACTGCATCAATCAACTGCTTTTCACCTCCTTGCGGATATTTCACTTTCAAAGGAACAATTTCGATACCAGGATAAGCAGCAGCCTTCTCTGTCATCAGCTTGATAGCATCCGGCTTATTATTTTCAATGCCGATATATCCTTTGGTAACCTTAGCTGCTTTCATCAGAATCTGTACACCAACCAATATTTCATCTGCCTTTTCCAGCATCAGACGATGGTCGGCTGTCAGATATGGTTCACATTCTACTGCATTGATAATTACGCAGTCCGCCTTACAGCCCGGAGGAGGAGTAAGTTTTACATGAGTAGGGAAACAAGCACCACCCATACCAACAACACCTGCATTTTTTATCTTAGCAACAATTTCTTCAGGAGTCAGGTTACATTCTTTTACCAGTTCGCTGCTGCGGTCGATGCTTTCTTCCCATTCGTCACCTTCCACATCAATAAAAATAGCCGGTTTACGATAGCCACTGGCGTCGATAACGCTATCCACTTTGTTTACTTTACCAGAAACAGAAGAGAAGATAGCGGCAGAAACAAGCTCCTGCTTCAGCAATCTTGGTTCCGACCTTCACTACATCACCTTTTTTTACGATAGCAGTAGCGGGAGCACCGATATGCTGTGACAAAGGGAAAACAGCCTGCTTAGGAAGAGCAAGCGTTTCGATAGCTTTGCCTGCTGACAATTTATTTTCTGCTGGATGAACTCCACCAATTCTAAATGTCTTCACTGTAAATATCTTTTTAATTTAATTACTAATTTTGATTAAGCCTCAGTTTTAGGAGCTTCTTTCGAAGCTTCAGCAGCTTTAACTTCCACTGTTTCCTTTTTAGGTTCAGCTACAGGCTGAGCAGCCTTTGGTGCAGCAGAAGCAGCCTGTGCTGCAGGAGCAGCGTCAGCAGGTTTAGCCTTGCGAGGAGGGAAATTTACTGCAACAATTGCATTCTGAGGACATTCAGTTTCGCACTTGCGGCAAGATTTACACTTAGCCGGATCGATGTATGCCAGATTGTTTTCGAGTGTAATAGCTTCGAACGGACAAACCTTCACACACTTGCCACAGCCGATACATGCAGCGGTACAAGCCTTACGGGCAACAGCACCTTTGTCTTTATTGACACACTGTACGTATACACGACGGTTGTTCTTTCCTTTCGGACGGATTTCGATAATGTTGCGCGGACATGCTTTGCTACAAGCACCACAAGCAGTACATTTACTTTCATCCACTTCGGGTAATCCGGTTTCCGGATTCATGTGAATGGCATCGAACTGGCAAGCACTTACACAGTCGCCACATCCCAAGCAGCCGAATGTACATCCGGTTTCACCTCCATAAGTGGAATTAGCTACTACACATGAACGCACACCGTCGTACTGAGTAAGTTTTGGACGGTTGGCACATGTACCGTTACATCTCACTACCGCTACTTTAGGTTCTGAAGCTGTAGCCTCCAGTCCTAAAATACCAGCTACCTTTTCCATGGTAGCTGACCGCCCACCGGACACAGTTTTCCTTCGAGTGAACCAGCCTTCACGCAAGCAGCGGCAAAACCAGAACATCCCGGATAACCACATCCACCGCAGTTAGCTTGTGGAAGCACTTCGGCTACCTGAGCAATTCGCGGATCTTCATACACAGCAAATTTCTTTGAAAGCCACAAACAAAATAACTGCGGCAAATCAAGCCCAATGGCCCCCAAATGAAATCCACTGCAACCAAAATTAAGTTCATAAAAATATAAAGTTAGTTTATTAATTATATATTGATTCTAGGGTAAACATAAACGAGCGGCTGATTTTCTGCCGGCACATATATATAATAAGGTAATAGGGAACCAGGGTAGCCAAAGAAATCAAAGCCGACAAAACCTCATCCCCCCAGTCAGTTTCAACGAAAAAATCAGGGCAAGCAATAACACGACAAAAGGGAGTACAAAAGCTAAAAAGACAGCTTTCATACCCATTGAGGTAGTTCCAACAATCATTACTCGTTCGCCAATCTGGCATGGAACTCCATTCTTATTATAAACATCAATTATTTTTTCTTTGGTTTCGGAAGCACTACAGTGTCCTTTCACACTACAAGACGAGCAAGCTGAACTCTGCACAATTCTTACTTTCAAGCGAGAGCCATTGATGTTTTCCACAATACCTAGATGTTTTATACTATTTACCATGTTTTGCAAACCGTACTTTACAAATCCGTGGCAAATGTACTATAAAAATTGTTTCATTGGTAACGTTAACAATGTTTTTCTCATTAAAAAAAGTAAAATTTTATATCAAAGCATCGTCATATCCTTTGGCAATCATCCTTTTTTCCAACTCCTGATAAGCAGACTTCAAGCGTTTTACAACTGTAGATCTATTAATACCTGTCTGTTCTGATATTTCCTGATAGGTCATCCCCTCCCAGATTTTCATTTTAACCAAACGGCCCAATTCTTCCGACAGGCCTTCTACAGCCTCTTTCAGATCCTCGAATTTTCGCTCTCTTCTTTCTGCTGAAATATAATTATCGACAAGACAATCGTCATCTTTCAATATATCAAGCTTCAATGGAAGGGAATCCTGATGTTTCTTACGATACACACTACATAAAAAATTCCCAACGACGCAATTCAGCCATGCTCCGAAATGGCCATTTGCCTTGTATACGCATTTTAGTTTTTCATAGAGATGGGTAACAATTTCCTGATACAGGTCTTCTACGCTATCATTATTATTAATGGTACTCTTTCGGATAGCTCTCATTATGCATTCATCATAACGTGACAACAAAATTCGAAAGCGTGACTGTCACCATTACGAAACATAGAAACCAACTTATCATCCGGGAATATTCTTTCGTTATCTTCCATAGCAGGATTGACTTTTAAGGGTTTAACAATCTGCCCGCACACAGCGTCCCCTGCTCAACTATTCCTTCTGAAACCCAAAGACAACTACTGTAGAAGAGTGATACCGTGTTACAGACAATTTCAAAATCAAGAACTCAAAACCACAAACGAATTTATATTCAACAGAAAGCGTTTTTGAATTCCTATTAAACACGGATTTGTTTAATGATTTGTTACAAAGGAAACTCTTTTTTCCGTAATATCAAAATATTAATTAAAGACTTTGATGAAAAAGTGAAAAAACCTTTTTAAAAGAAGAGTATAAAGTTTTGCCTCCTTTCGTATAAAAAGACAAATTATTTATACAAAATAACAAAGATTCTACAATAAATTTTCATATAGAACAGCTGGTAGACAAAAGGAGAACATAGACCCTAAAACATTACACCCTCTGTATTTTTCATTATTCAAAGACTGGTACAATACCAAGTCATTTACATATCATGAAAATACAGAGGGCGTCTTTAAAAAGAGCACAGTCTATAGACTGACTAAATTACCTGTTTAATCCAATTTCAACACAGCAAGGAAAGCTTTCTGAGGCACTTCTACCGTACCGATCTGCTTCATACGTTTCTTTCC
>ENA-OQBJ01000442-OQBJ01000442.1-human-gut-metagenome-genome-assembly--contig:-NODE-442-length-22042-cov-3.498836_pt1 | contig 22042 bp, 21 predicted proteins | sample MGYA00242743_ERZ504545 | MGnify/ENA primary metagenome ERZ504545 (study PRJEB26092, sample SAMD00036252) | human gut metagenome | host: Homo sapiens | study: EMG produced TPA metagenomics assembly of...
TACATATTTGATGGACAAAGTCAATAAAAAAACGATAAAATATTGAATGACAGAGGGAAAAGTATTTCTCCAAAAAAGAAAATCAGGGTATTTAAAATAGGAAGAGTTTTCAGTGTATATAAATTTTCATAAATTTTCATATGTAAATTGAAAGAAGAAACACCTTGACTTCCCTATTGCCATATGATACAATTTTCTGGCGAATGGAAGTAGGTCTTTTTTTTATGCCTAAAATTAGATGGGGTCGCAGCCATCAAAGTAACATGTAAAAAGTAAATAAAAAAGCGAGGTGGAAGTTGTGCGCACAAGAATCACATTGGAATGTACGGAATGCAAGAATCGTAACTACAACATGACTAAGGATAAGAAAACACATCCGGACCGTATGGAGACAAAGAAGTACTGCAAATTCTGTAAATCACACACACTGCACAAAGAAACGAAATAATCGTTGGAAGGAAGTGGATGTATGAGTGGAAAGACAGGAAAAGCAGAAAAAGCTCAGAAGTCAAGCTGGTTTAAAGGAATGAAGCCGAATTTAAAAAGATTGTCTGGCCGGATAAGAACACACTTGCAAAGCAGACAGCTGCAGTTGTAATCGTTTCTGTATTGATGGGCGCATTGATCTCTGTGATCGATGTACTGATGAAATATGGGATTGACTTTCTGATAAAATAGCTGGTCAGAAGCGGAAAGGTGATTTTATGTCAGATGCAAAATGGTATGTAGTTCATACTTATTCCGGGTATGAAAACAAAGTAAAAGCAAACATTGATAAGACAATTGAGAACCGTCACCTGGAGGACCAGATTCTTGAAGTCAGAGTTCCGATGCAGGAAGTCGTGGAATTAAAGAATGGTGTTCAGAAAGCAAGTCAGAAGAAGATGTTTCCTGGGTATGTCCTGATCCATATGATCATGAATGATGATACCTGGTATGTCGTAAGAAATACCAGAGGTGTGACAGGATTTGTCGGACCTGGATCCAAGCCGGTTCCGCTGGAAGAAGAGGAAATGGCAAATCTGGGAATCAAACAGGAAGACATCGTAGTTGACTTCGAGGTTGGCGATACAGTGACCGTATTGAGCGGAGCATGGAAGGTACTGTTGGTATGATCCAGGCGATCAACGAACAGAAACAGAGCCTGTCGATCAATGTAGAGCTGTTCGGCCGAGAGACTCCGGTTGAACTGAATTTCTCAGAAGTAAGAAAGATGGATTAAAAAACCGTGGGAGGGATACAAATCCCGCCAATACCACAAGGAGGTAATGAAAAATGGCAAAAAAAAGTAGAAGGATATATTAAATTACAGATTCCAGCTGGTAAAGCAACTCCAGCACCACCGGTAGGTCCTGCACTTGGACAGCACGGTGTAAATATCGTTGAATTTACAAAACAGTTCAATGCCAGAACAGCAGACCAGGGTGACCTGATTATTCCTGTTGTTATCACAGTTTACAATGACAGAAGCTTTAGCTTCGTTACAAAGACTCCACCGGCAGCAGTTCTTATTAAGAAAGCATGTAACCTGAAATCAGGTTCCGGTGTGCCGAACAAAACAAAAGTTGCAACAATCACAAAAGCTCAGCTTCAGGAAATCGCTGAGATGAAAATGCCAGACTTAAATGCTGCAACAGTAGAAGCAGCTATGAGCATGGTGGCAGGAACATGCCGTTCTATGGGTGTAGTGGTTGAAGAGTAAGAGATAACTGCCAGATAAAAAAGCAGAGATTTAAGAAAGTCTGAACAATTCTTTTCGGTGTCTTCGAAAAGGAGGAAGAGACAATCTATGTTATATGTAAATTCACGAAAAAGTGGGAGGGGCACGTTCCCGCCAATACCACAAGGAGGTTATTTGAAATGAAACGAGGAAAGAAATATATCGAAGCTGCAAAACTGATCGAAAGAGGAAATCTTTACGAGAAAGCAGAAGCAGTTGCATTAGTGAAAAAATCAGCAGTAGCTAAATTTGACGAGACAATCGAAGCTCACATCAGAACAGGTTGTGACGGACGTCACGCTGACCAGCAGATCCGTGGAGCAGTAGTGCTTCCTCACGGAACTGGTAAAAAAGTTCGTATCCTTGTATTTGCAAAAGATGCAAAAGCAGAAGAAGCAAAAGCAGCCGGAGCAGATTACGTAGGAGCAGAGGATCTGATTCCAAAGATCCAGAACGAAGGATGGTTTGAATTCGATGTTGTTGTTGCTACACCTGACATGATGGGTGTTGTTGGACGTCTCGGACGTGTACTTGGACCAAAAGGTCTGATGCCAAACCCGAAAGCCGGAACAGTTACAATGGACGTAACAAAAGCAATCAACGATATCAAAGCTGGTAAGATTGAGTACAGATTGGACAAAACAAACATTATCCATGTGCCGATTGGAAAAGCTTCATTTACTGAAGAACAGTTAGCGGACAACTTCCAGACGCTTATCGATGCAATCAACAAAGCTAAACCGGCAGCGGTAAAAGGTCAGTACTTAAAGAGCGTAACACTGACATCTACAATGGGACCTGGTGTAAAAATCAACCCAATGAAACTGGTTTAAAAAACTGTTGACATTGACAATATAAAGTGCTATTATAATATAGCAATTGACTGCCGAAGACAGCAGGTGCCGTAAGGCATAAGGAGAAAACGCCTGCCGAGGAAGTATGCGAATTCAATTTCGGATTTGTAAACCTCTGTGTCTTTGGATACAGAGGTTTTTATTTTGGCAGTACACGCACAATAAAATAAGGAGGTGTACCGAACATGGCAAAAGTAGAATTAAAACAGCCAATCGTTGAGGCGATTTCAGAAGAACTGAAAGGAGCTCAGTCAGTTGTTCTCGTAGATTACCGCGGACTGACAGTTGCTCAGGATACAGAACTTCGTAAAAAGCTCAGAGAAGCAGGTGTTACTTACAGAGTATATAAGAACACTATGATGAAGAGAGCATTCGAAGGAACTGAATTCGAAGGTCTTGAAGGATGTCTGGAAGGACCAAGCGCGATTGCAATTTCTAAAGAAGATGCAACAGCACCAGCAAGAATTCTTTGCGAGTTTGCAAAAGGAGCAGACAAGCTTGAATTAAAAGGTGGTGTAGTGGAAGGAACAGTTTATGATGTGGCAGCACTTTCAGAACTGGCTAAGATTCCATCCAGAGAAGTATTGCTTTCCAGATTACTTGGAAGTATGCAGTCACCAATTACAAACTTCGCTCGCGTTATCAAACAGATCGCAGAAAAAGATGGCGAAGCAGTTGCAGAGACAGCTGAAGCTCCTGCAGAGGAAGCAGCTGAGACAACAGCAGAGTAATTGGAATTACATTTTATACCCGGCAGGATATGCTTTATGGGGTAGCCGTATGATGTACGGCAGAGTATAAAAATAATCAGAATATCAATGAATATGGAGGATATGAAAATGGCTAAATTGACAACAGCTGAAATGATCGAAGCGATCAAAGAGTTATCAGTATTAGAATTAAATGAATTAGTAAAAGCTTGTGAAGAAGAATTTGGTGTTTCTGCAGCAGCAGGTGTTGTAGTTGCAGCAGCAGCTGGAGACGGAGCTGGAGCAGCAGAAGAGAAAGATGAGTTCGACGTAGAATTAGTATCTGCTGGAGCATCTAAAGTTAAAGTTATCAAAGTTGTTCGTGAGATCACAGGACTTGGACTGAAAGAAGCAAAAGAAGTAGTTGACGGAGCTCCTAAGGTAGTAAAAGAAGGTGTTTCTAAAGCAGAAGCAGAAGAAATCAAAGCTAAATTAGAAGCAGAAGGTGCAGAAGTTAACCTGAAATAATTGCTGATAAAAGCCAGATGAGACCGCAGAAGATGAAGCTTCTGCGGTTTTTGCGTTAATACCATAGATGAGAAAACTTGTCAAGAGTTTTTTGAGAAAATAAACCAAAATATGTTGACAGAAAAAAGAGTTTTGTGATATAGTTAAAAATGCGCTATTATGGAAAGGTATGCCATGAAGTGAAGAGAAATATTGTCACAGGGCTCTTTTCCTATTTACTGGAACCTATTGGAGGGTACTTGCTGCCCGCAAAAAAATATATGAGGAGTGAAACGTCATATGGAGAAAAACAGAATTCGTCCCATCACAAGTGGAAAAAGTTCTCGCATGAGCTATTCCAGACAAAAAGAAGTATTAGAGATGCCGAATCTAATCGAAGTCCAGAAAGATTCTTATCAGTGGTTTCTGGATGAAGGATTAAAAGAGGTATTTGATGATATTTCTCCGATTTCTGACTATGCAGGTCATTTCAGTCTGGAATTTGTAGATTTTACACTTTGCGAGGATGACGTGAAGTACACGATTGAAGAGTGTAAAGAACGTGATGCAACTTATGCTGCACCTTTGAAAGTGAGAGTCAGACTCTACAACAGAGAGACTGATGAGATCAACGAACATGAGATTTTTATGGGGGATCTCCCATTGATGACAAAGACAGGTACATTTGTGATCAATGGTGCTGAACGAGTTATTGTAAGTCAGCTTGTTCGTTCACCGGGAATTTATTATGGAATCGCACATGACAAGCTTGGAAAAGAGCTGTATTCTGCTACAGTAATTCCAAACCGCGGTGCGTGGCTGGAATATGAGACAGACTCCAATGACGTTTTCTATGTACGTGTAGACAGAACAAGAAAGGTGCCGATCACAGTATTGATCCGTGCACTTGGTATCGGAACAAATGCAGAGATTATTGACCTGTTTGGTGAAGAACCGAAGATCCTTGCAAGTTTCGGAAAAGATACAGCAGAGAACTATCAGGAAGGTCTGCTTGAATTATATAAGAAGATCCGTCCGGGAGAGCCGCTTGCAGTGGACAGTGCAGAAAGTCTGATTACAAGCATGTTCTTTGATCCGAGACGTTACGATCTTGCAAAAGTCGGACGTTACAAATTCAACAAAAAACTGGCACTGAAAAACCGTATCAAAGGGCAGAAAGTGGCAGAGGATGTTGTGAATGAGCTGACAGGAGAGATTGTTGCAGAAAAAGGAACTCTGATCACAGCTGAGATTGCAGATGCGATCCAGAACAGTGGTGCTCCGTTTGTATGGGTAGAGGGAGAGGATGAGTCCCGCAATATCAAGATTCTGTCTAATATGATGGTAGATCTGCAGGCAGTTGTGGATATCGATCCGGAAGAAGTCGGAGTGACAGAGCAGGTATACTACCCTGTACTGGCAGGACTTCTGGAAGAATCTGCAGGAGATGTGGAAGAACTGAAATCTCTGATCAAGAGAGATATTCATGATCTGATTCCGAAACATATTACAAAAGAAGATATTTTAGCTTCTATTAACTATAACATCCATCTGGAATACAGAATGGGTAACGATGATGATATCGATCATCTGGGCAACAGACGTATCCGTGCGGTTGGAGAGCTTCTCCAGAATCAGTACAGAATCGGTCTGTCCAGACTGGAGAGAGTTGTTCGTGAAAGAATGACAACACAGGATCAGGACGGAGTTTCTCCACAGTCTCTGATCAATATCAAGCCGGTGACTGCAGCCGTGAAAGAATTCTTTGGTTCTTCTCAGCTGTCTCAGTTCATGGATCAGAACAACCCTCTTGGAGAGCTGACTCACAAGAGACGTCTGTCTGCACTTGGACCTGGTGGTCTTTCCAGAGACCGTGCAGGATTTGAGGTCCGTGACGTTCACTATTCTCACTATGGAAGAATGTGTCCGATCGAGACACCTGAAGGTCCGAACATCGGTCTGATCAACTCGCTTGCAACTTATGCGAGAATCAACGAATATGGATTCATTGAAGCTCCATATCGTAAGATTGACAAAACAGATCCGATGAACCCGATCGTTACAGAAGATGTTGTGTATATGACAGCAGATGAAGAGGACAACTATCATGTAGCACAGGCGAATACACCACTGGATGAGGAAGGACACTTCCTGCATAAGAATGTATCCGGTCGTTATCGTGAAGAGACACAGGAATATGAGAGAAGCAAATTTGATTATATGGACGTGTCTCCGCAGATGGTATTCTCTGTTGCGACAGCATTGATCCCATTCCTTGAGAATGACGATGCCAACCGTGCGCTGATGGGATCCAACATGCAGCGTCAGGCAGTGCCGCTTCTTACAACAGAAGCTCCGGCAGTCGGAACAGGTATGGAAGTAAAAGCAGCGGTAGACTCCGGTGTATGTATGGTTGCAGAGAGAGCTGGTGTGGTAGAGAGCTCTACATCTACAAGCATTACGATCAAACATGACGATGGAACAAAGAAAACATATAAACTGACAAAATTCTTAAGAAGTAACCAGAGCAACTGCTACAATCAGGTGCCGATCGTAGACAAGGGAGAACGTGTGGAAGCCGGACAGGTGATCGCAGACGGACCGTCTACATCCAATGGAGAGATGGCTCTTGGAAAGAACCCGCTGATCGGTTTCATGACATGGGAAGGTTACAACTACGAGGATGCTGTTCTGTTAAGCGAGCGTCTCGTTGCAGAAGACGTTTATACATCTGTTCATATCGAAGAATATGAAGCAGAAGCAAGAGATACAAAACTGGGACCTGAGGAGATTACAAGAGATATCCCTGGTGTCGGTGACGATGCACTCAAAGATCTGGATGAGAGAGGTATCATCCGTATCGGTGCAGAAGTACGTGCAGGAGATATTCTGGTCGGAAAGGTAACTCCGAAGGGAGAGACAGAGCTGACAGCAGAAGAGAGACTGCTTCGCGCGATCTTTGGCGAAAAAGCACGTGAAGTAAGAGATACTTCTCTGAAGGTACCGCACGGTGAATATGGTATTATCGTAGACGCAAAAGTATTTACAAGAGAGAACGGAGACGAACTTTCACCTGGAGTAAACCAGTCCGTACGCATCTATATCGCACAGAAGAGAAAAATTTCTGTTGGTGATAAGATGGCCGGACGTCATGGTAACAAGGGTGTTGTCTCCAGAGTGCTTCCGGTAGAAGATATGCCATATCTTCCAAATGGACGTCCTCTGGATATCGTGCTGAACCCACTGGGTGTGCCTTCCCGTATGAATATCGGGCAGGTGCTCGAGATCCACTTAAGTCTTGCAGCAAAAGCACTTGGCTTTAATGTTGCAACACCGGTATTCGGCGGAGCAAACGAGAATGACATCATGGATACGCTGGATCTGGCAAATGATTATGTAAATATGGAATGGGAAGACTTTGAAAAGAAACACGGAGAGGAATTACTTCCGGAAGTGCTTCAGTATCTGTCTGACAATCGTGAACACAGAGCGCTGTGGAAAGGAGTACCGCTTTCAAGAGACGGTAAAGTACGCCTGCGTGACGGACGTACCGGAGAATATTTTGACAGCCCGGTAACAATTGGACACATGCATTACTTAAAACTTCATCATCTGGTAGATGATAAGATCCATGCACGTTCAACAGGTCCTTACTCACTGGTAACACAGCAGCCGCTGGGTGGTAAAGCTCAGTTCGGTGGACAGCGTTTCGGAGAGATGGAGGTTTGGGCTTTAGAGGCCTACGGTGCATCTTATACACTGCAGGAGATCCTGACAGTCAAATCCGATGATGTTGTGGGACGTGTCAAGACATACGAAGCAATCATCAAAGGAGAGAACATTCCGGAACCAGGTATTCCTGAGTCCTTCAAGGTACTGCTCAAAGAGCTTCAGTCCCTTGCCCTGGATGTGCGTGTACTTCGTGATGACAACACAGAAGTGGAAATCATGGAGACTGTAGATTACGGCGAGACAGACCTGCGCTCGATCATCGAAGGAAAGAAATACCGCGATGAAAAAGAATCTTTCGGAGCACATGGATTCACAGAGCAGGAATTCGTCGGGGAAGAACTGGAGAACGTAGAACCACAGGAGGAAGAGGATTTCGCTCCTGATATGGAATTGGAATTTGATGAATTCATGGATGATGAAGAATAGGAGGAGCCGTTTATATGCCAGCAAGCAATAATGAACAACAATATCAGCCGTTAACTTTTGATGCGATCAAAATCGGACTGGCTTCACCGGAAAAGATCATGGAATGGTCAAGAGGCGAGGTTACAAAACCGGAGACCATTAACTATAGAACGTTAAAACCAGAAAAAGACGGTCTTTTCTGCGAGCGAATTTTCGGACCAAGTAAGGACTGGGAATGTCACTGTGGAAAATACAAAAAAATCCGTTACAAAGGTGTTGTTTGTGACAGATGTGGAGTGGAAGTAACAAAAGCATCTGTACGCCGTGAGCGCATGGGCCATATCGCCCTTGCGGCTCCGGTATCCCATATCTGGTATTTCAAGGGAATCCCAAGCCGTATGGGACTGATCCTGGACATCTCCCCAAGAACACTGGAGAGAGTTCTTTACTTTGCATCTTATATCGTACTGGACAAAGGGGAGACAGACCTTCAGTACAAACAGATCCTGTCAGAGGCAGAGTATCAGGAAGAAAAAGAAAAATGGGGAAGCAAAGCATTCCGCGTAGGTATGGGAGCTGAGGCAATTCAGGAATTGCTGCAATCCATTGATCTGGAAAAAGAATATGCAGAACTGCAGGCAGGACTTGTCAATGCCACAGGTCAGAAGAGAGCAAGAATCGTAAAACGTCTGGAGGTTGTAGAAGCATTCCGTGAATCCGGAAACAAACCGGAGTGGATGATTCTTTCCGCGATCCCGGTCATTCCGCCGGATCTGCGTCCGATGGTACAGCTGGATGGTGGACGTTTTGCAACATCTGACTTAAATGATTTGTACAGAAGAATTATCAACCGTAATAACCGTCTGAGAAGACTGCTTGAACTGGGAGCGCCGGATATTATCGTACGCAACGAGAAACGTATGCTTCAGGAAGCAGTTGATGCTCTGATCGACAACGGCCGCCGCGGTCGTCCTGTTACAGGTCCTGGAAACAGAGCTCTGAAATCTCTGTCAGACATGTTAAAAGGTAAGTCCGGACGTTTCCGTCAGAACCTGCTCGGAAAACGTGTTGACTATTCCGGACGTTCCGTTATCGTCGTAGGACCGGAATTGAAGATCTATCAGTGCGGTCTGCCGAAAGAGATGGCGATTGAATTATTCAAACCGTTTGTTATGAAAGAACTGGTGGCAAACGGAACTGCTCATAATATTAAGAATGCCAAGAAAATGGTAGAGAGACTCCAGCCGGAGGTTTGGGATGTGCTCGAAGAAGTGATCAAAGAGCATCCGGTTATGTTGAACCGTGCCCCCACACTGCACAGACTTGGTATTCAGGCGTTTGAGCCAATCCTTGTAGAAGGTAAGGCGATCAAGCTGCATCCATTGGTATGTACAGCTTACAACGCCGATTTCGATGGTGACCAGATGGCTGTCCATGTACCGCTGTCAGTAGAAGCACAGGCAGAATGCCGTTTCCTGCTTCTTTCACCGAACAACCTGCTGAAACCGTCCGATGGTGGACCGGTAGCCGTTCCTTCTCAGGATATGGTACTTGGTATTTACTATCTGACACAGGAAAGACCGGGAGCAACAGGTGAGGGTATGTTCTTTAAGAACTTAAACGAAGCACTCCTGGCATATGAAAATGGATATGTGACACTGCATTCCAGAATCAAAGTCCGTGTTTCCAGAGAGATGCCGGACGGAACGGTGAAGACAGGCACGATCGATGGAACACTTGGAAGAATGTTGTTCAATGAGATTATTCCGCAGGATCTTGGATTCGTAGACCGTGAAGTAGATGGAAACGAACTGCTTCTGGAAGTAGATTTCCACGTAGGAAAGAAACAGCTCAAACAGATCCTGGAAAAAGTAATCAATACACACGGAGCAACTCAGACAGCAGAAGTTCTGGATGATGTAAAAGCGATTGGTTACAAGTTCTCTACAAGAGCAGCGATGACCGTATCGATTTCTGATATGACAGTGCCGCCGCAGAAACCGGAGATGATCCAGACTGCACAGGATACTGTAGATAAGATCACAAAGAACTACAAACGTGGTCTGATCACAGAAGAAGAACGTTACAAAGAAGTTGTTGAGACATGGAAAGCAACCGATGACAAATTGACAGAAGCTCTGCTTTCCGGGCTGGATAAATACAATAACATCTTCATGATGGCAGATTCCGGAGCCCGTGGTTCTGACAAGCAGATCAAACAGCTTGCAGGTATGCGTGGTTTGATGGCGGATACAGCAGGTCGTACGATCGAGTTGCCGATCAAGTCCAACTTCCGTGAGGGTCTGGACGTACTGGAATACTTTATGTCTGCGCATGGAGCTCGTAAGGGAATGTCCGATACCGCGCTTCGTACAGCCGATTCAGGATACCTGACAAGACGTCTGGTTGATGTTTCTCAGGAGCTTATCATTCACGACAGTGACTGTGCGGCAGAAGGAAAAGAGATTCCGGGAATGTATGTAAAAGCATTCATGGACGGAAATGAAGAAATCGAAAGTCTGCAGGAGCGTATCACAGGAAGATTCTCTTGTGAAGATCTGAAAGACAAGGATGGAAATATCATTGTTAAAGCAAATCACATGATCACACCGAAGCGTGCAGAAAGAGTCATGAAAAAGCGGTTGACGAAAACGGTGAACCACTGGATACAGTGAAGATCCGTACAATCCTTACATGTAAATGTAAGAATGGTGTTTGTGCAAAATGTTACGGTGCAAACATGGCAACAGGGGAAGCCGTTCAGGTTGGTGAAGCAGTCGGTATCATTGCTGCTCAGTCCATCGGTGAACCTGGTACACAGCTGACCATGCGTACATTCCATACGGGTGGAGTTGCCGGTGACGATATCACACAGGGTCTTCCTCGTGTCGAAGAGCTTTTTGAGGCAAGAAAGCCGAAAGGACTTGCGATTATCACAGAGTTTGCCGGTACGGCAACAATCAGCGATACAAAGAAAAAGCGTGAGATCATTGTAACAAATGATCAGACAGGAGAATCCAAAGCATACCTGATCCCATACGGTTCCCGTATCAAGATTCAGGATGGTGTATATCTGGAGGCCGGAGATGAGCTGACAGAAGGTAGTGTAAATCCTCACGATATCCTGAAGATCAAAGGACTTCGTGCCGTACAAGATTACATGATTCAGGAAGTACAGCGAGTTTACCGTTTGCAGGGTGTAGAAATCAATGACAAGCATATCGAGGTTATTGTACGCCAGATGCTGAAGAAGATTCGTATCGAGGAAAGAGGAGATACCGAATTCCTGCCTGGAACTATGTAGATGTTCTGGAGTTCAACGAAGTGAACGAGCAGATGGAAGCAGAAGGAAAAGAGCCTGCAACAGGTGAACAGATCATGCTTGGTATCACAAAAGCATCTCTGGCTACAGAATCCTTCCTGTCTGCAGCATCCTTCCAGGAGACAACAAAAGTCCTGACAGAAGCTGCGATCAAAGGTAAGGTGGACCACCTGATCGGTCTGAAAGAGAACGTCATCATCGGTAAACATATTCCTGCAGGTACAGGTATGAAGAAGTACCGTGATGTTCAGTTAAACACAGAACTGGAAGCAGAAGAAGAGGCTGAAGAACTGGATGAAAGCGATGCAGTGGAAACAGAAGCAGTGGAGACAGCAGAATCAGCAGATCTGGAAGAAGTAGTTCTGGACGAAGAATAAAATAAAATACGATTGATAACAAGGGGAGCTTGTGTGACAGGCTGAGAGGAAGTTGTGAACTTCGACCTATAACCTGATTTGGATAATGCCAACGTAGGAACTGTAATCTCGTTTATACAAGGAACTCCTCCTTGTTTTCAATCACGAAAACAAGGAGGAGTTTTTTATGTTGAACTTTATGGTAAATGCAGAAGGCGGTCTGACGACTGCAGGATATGCAATTTGTATTGTGCTGGGAATCGTTGTATTTGGTATTGCATTGTTTTTGCCGGCAAAAATTCAGAAAAAATAAAATGTCCGCGAAACAGCTTGCGTGCTGTGCGATGGCAATGGCACTTGCTTTTATTACTTCTTATATCAAGATTTTCTCTCTGCCATGGGGCGGCAGTGTGACACTGTGCAGCATGCTCTTTATCGTGCTGGTAGCAAACTGGTATGGAGTAAGAACAGGAATTTTGGTTGGATTTACATATGGAATGCTCCAGTTTTTACAGGAGCCATACGTACTTTCTCTGTTCCAGGTATGCTGTGATTATGTATTGGCTTTCGCAGCACTTGGTGTGGCAGGTTTCTTTGCAAAGCAAAAGAATGGACTGCTCAAAGGCTATATCGTAGCTGTTCTCGCCAGGGGAGCGTTTCATGCGCTGGGAGGATATTTGTACTGGATGGACTACATGCCGGACAATTTCCCGAAATCACTTGCAGCCGTATATCCGATCGCATATAACTACAGTTTCCTTCTGGCAGAAGGACTGATTACAATCGTGATCATCTCCATTCCGGCAGTACAGAAAGCACTTGGACGGGTAAAAAAAAATAGCAGTAGAATAAAGCGAAAAACAACGACTGTAAGATTCTCGGGAATTTTACGGTCGTTGTTTTTATAAGGTAAGAGGTTTAATAAAATTAGTTAATCGGTTAATTTATATCCGTAACGTGCTTTGCGGATAAATTTTTGGATAATGGTTACCGGCAGACTGATCAAAATGAACAGTGTGGAAAAAATTCCTGCAGAACCACCGATGATCATCAAAAGTATCATTACGATATTATTGCCCATTACTGTCACTCCTTTGAATGAAATTGCCCTTGTATCGGACCAGATTCTATTTTAGTGACAAAGGCATAAAAAGAAAAGAGATTTGAGGCCTTTTTAGCGCAATCTTAGCATAAGAGATTACTGCTAATCGTTTTCTGATGAATCCTCCTGCATTCGGTATCCAACGCCTACTTCTGTAAAGATATATTTAGGCTGTGCAGGGTCTTTTTCCAGCTTTCTTCGGATATTTGCCATATTGACGCGCAGGATTTTATTGTCGTCGTCTGCGTATGGTCCCCAGACATTGGAAATGATGGCGGCGTATGTCATGACTTTTCCGGAATTCTGTGCCAGATAGGATACAATTTTGTATTCAATAGGGGTCAGATGAACCGGCTGTTTGTCTAAGGTCAGTTCCCGTTTGGAAAAATCCAATACCAGATCTTCGTAGCGATAGGGCCGGATATAAAGAGAATCTGTAGTATATAGCGGTTGCTGTGTCTTAAGGAGGTACGGATGCGGGCAAGCAGTTCTGAGGTTCCGAATGGTTTGGTAATGTAATCATCCGCTCCCTGATCCAATGCGAGAACCTTTTCCTTTTCGGCACTTCGTGCGGAGATGACAATGATCGGGGTACTGGTCCAGGTCCGGACTTCCTGGATAATATCATTTCCATTCATATCAGGCAGACCAAGGTCTAAAATAATTACGTCTGGACATTGGGAATGGATCAGATTCAGTCCTTCTTTCCCGCAGTCCGCATACAGTACACGGTAATCCTGTTTTTTCAGGATCTTTCCTACAAAGGTCTGAATATTTTTTTCGTCTTCTATAATCAATACAGTGAATTTAGGCATAGTTTGCGTTCTCCTTTTCTTTTGGAAGGGTAAAGGAGAATTCGGCTCCTTTATCCAGATTGGCAGCGTGGATCACGCCGTCGTGAGCATGAATGATCGTCCGGCAGATAGACAGTCCGATGCCGATTCCTTTGTGTCCGTCAGCGGTATCAGAGCTGTACTGTCCGTCAAAAATAAAAGGGATCTGGTCGGGATCCAGTCCGATTCCATAGTCCCGGACTGCAAATGTGACACAGTCCGGCTGATCGGTGATCAAAAGGTCGATGGGATCAGAGCTCGAGGAATGGACATAGGCATTTTCCATCAAGTTGATCAGCACCTGTTCGATCAAAGTAGCATCCATTGGGATCATCAGAAAATCTTCCGGCATAGAAACCCGGATCTGGATTTTAGGAAGGCGTTTCTGAAGTCGGACAATTGATTCGGAGACGACTTCTTCCACAATTTCCTGCGACTTTTTGACTTTGCTGGATTCATTTTGAATCTTCGTTACAGAGAGCAGGTTTTCCACCATATTCAGCAGCCACTGTGCATCCTCGTTAATATTCGAAATCAGCTCCATACGTTCTTGCTCGGACATATTCTGGGCATCGTCCAGATAAGAGGCAGAAGAGCCGATTATGCTCGTCAGAGGGGTACGCAGATCATGTGATACGGCGCGCAGAAGATTGGCATGAATTTTCTCGCGCTCTGCTTCTGCAAGCTTTCGTTCCCGTTCGGAGGCAATGGCTTTTTGTTTTTTGAGCATACTGGCGGTCGCGCTGGTGATAAGAGAAATAGCCAGCATGCCGATAAATGTGACCGGATATCCGTCCAGTATGAAGTTTAGTTTGAAATAGGGATATGTAAAAAAATAGTTTGCTGCGATGACACAAAAAACGGAGGCGGCAGCACCATACCAGTAACTGGTCGTATTCTGAGCGATCAGGATCAGAGCCAGAATATAAATCAGGGCAGTGTTGACAGAATTTTTTGTCCTAGGTTAAAAAAGAAAAATGCCAGTATCGTGGAGATACCAAGGCAAAGGAAAGTAAAGGTCAGATTTTTAAAAAATGTCTTCATACATATAACACCTCTCTGCAACCAGATTACCATAATAAAAGGAAAAAATCCATACTGTGTAATAAAAAACAAAAAATGAAAGAAAGAAAAAATTAACTTGCAAAAATGAGATAATACTGTAAAGAAAAAGATTGAGAAATAAATAACAAATATACAAAATAAACAAAAAATAGACATATAAAAAGGATAATGGATTTTAAATATCAATTTTAGATGAAAAAATAAACAAAACAGCTAAAAAGAAAAATAAGAGGAATGAATATAAAATGAATTTCTATGTTGAAAATTATTCATTTGTTTGGTAAACTATAGAAGCAGTGTCATCTGTATAAGATGGAGGTACAGATGCACAGAAAATCCCAAAATTGAGATTGAGGAGGAGAAAATGGAAAATTTAATGTACGTAGTTCCTGTCGTATCGGTTCTCGCGTTATTATTTGCCGGATATCTGGCTGTAAAAGTTGCGAAGCAGGAAGAAGGAACAGAGAAAATGAAAGAGATCGCATCTGCGATCAGTGAGGGTGCACGCGCATTCCTTACTGCAGAATACAAGATTCTGATCGTATTTGTGATCGTATTGTTTTTACTGATCGGATTCGGGATCGGTAACTGGGTAACAGCAATCTGTTTTGTTGTGGGAGCTTTGTTTTCTACACTGGCAGGTTACTTTGGCATGAATGTTGCAACAAAGGCGAATGTAAGAACAGCGAATGCTGCCAGAGAAAGTGGAATGAATAAGGCGCTTTCCATCGCATTTTCAGGCGGAGCCGTTATGGGAATGTGTGTAGCAGGTCTGGGAGCGCTTGGAGTCAGCGTTGTATATATTCTGACGAAAGATGTAGACGTGCTGTCCGGATTCAGTTTGGGAGCATCTTCAATTGCGCTGTTTGCGCGTGTTGGCGGTGGTATCTATACAAAAGCTGCAGACGTAGGGCTGATCTGGTTGGAAAAGTAGAAGCCGGAATCCCTGAGGATGATCCGCGTAACCCTGCAGTAATCGCAGACAACGTAGGGGATAATGTAGGAGATGTTGCAGGAATGGGAGCCGACTTATTTGAATCTTATGTAGGATCTCTCGTTTCTGCACTGACACTTGGTGTTGCGGTTTCTGCAATTTCCGGAGTTGTATTCCCGCTTGCGATCGCGGGATGTGGACTTGTAGCATCCATTATCGGTACATTCTTTGTAAAAGGGGATGAGAAAGTAAGTCCGCAGAAAGCCCTGAAGATGGGAAGCAATATTGCGGCACTTCTGGTTGTGATCGTGTCTCTTGTACTGAGTAAGGTTTTATTTGGAAACTTTGACGGAGCGATCGCCGTAATCGCAGGTCTGATCGTAGGTGTTCTCATTGGTCTGATTACAGAATGCTATACATCAGCAGATTACAATCCGGTGAAGAAGATCGGAGAGCAGTCTGAGACAGGACCGGCAACCACGATCATCAGTGGAATCGCAGTCGGAATGCAGTCAACAGCAATCCCGCTGATCCTGATCTGCATCGGTATTTTTGTAGCATATCAGGTAGACGGATTGTACGGAATTGCTTTGGCAGCAGTCGGAATGCTTTCTACAACTGGAATTACAGTTGCGGTGGATGCATATGGTCCGATCGCCGATAATGCCGGCGGAATCGCAGAAATGTCAGGTCTGGACAAATCGGTACGTGAAATCACTGATAAACTGGATTCTGTAGGAAATACAACAGCAGCTATGGGAAAAGGCTTTGCAATCGGTTCTGCTGCGCTGACAGCACTGGCACTGTTTGCTTCGTATTCTCAGGCAGTACATCTGGAAAGTATCAATGTGCTGGATTATCGTGTGATCATCGGATTGTTTATCGGAGGAATGCTTACATTCCTGTTCTCTGCATTTACCATGGAATCCGTATCTAAGGCAGCATATAAGATGATCGAGGAAGTAAGACGTCAGTTCCGTGAGAAACCGGGAATTATGAAAGGAACGGAAAAACCGGATTATAAGTCTTGCGTATCTATCTCTACGACAGCTGCACTTCATGAGATGCTTCTTCCGGGAGCAATGGCAGTTGTTGTGCCGATTCTGGTCGGAATCGTGTTAGGAGTGGAAGCTCTTGGCGGACTTCAGGCAGGTGCGCTTGTGACAGGTGTTCTCATGGCGATCTTTATGCAAACTCAGGTGGTGCCTGGGATAATGCCAAGAAGTACATCGAAGAAGGAAATCACGGCGGAAAAGGAAGCGAGGCTCACAAGGCAGCGGTTGTCGGAGACACTGTTGGAGATCCGTTTAAAGATACATCAGGACCATCCATCAATATCCTGATCAAACTGATGACAGTTGTATCACTTGTATTTGCGCCATTGTTTATGGCAATCGGTGGATTACTGTAAGACATTTTATTTTATAGAACAGTCAATTTTCAGCTTGAAAATTGGCTGTTTTTATGATGATTCTGCTGGTTACAAGAAACACTGGTGGATCGGATTTTGTTATCAGAGGGAATGAAAACCAGATTTCCACCATATGAAATAAAGAGGGAAACTGTCAATCAATGAAACAGTTTCCCTCTTTTTTAATTAAATCGTTTCTCCGTTTTTATATTTCTGCAGTACATGCTGGATTCTCTCATCCGGGCTTAAGATACTGCTGATAGAACCGTCGTGGTTCAGTGTATCGATGATCAGAGCGATATATTTGCTCATGTCACAGTTGATATAGTATGGTCTTGATAATAATTCCGGTGTCTGATAGATCAGGTTAGTTGTCAGAATACCGGAGATTGTTCCGTCCTCATATGCCTGATCGAACTTGTCCAGACCGTTTGTGAAAAGACAATGTAGCTGCAGCAAAGATTCGTTTTGCTTTTCTGCGTTTCAGCTCTGTTGCAACTTCGATGATAGAATCTCCGGAAGAGATCATGTCATCGATAATGATCACGTCTTTGCCTTCTACAGAGCTTCCTAAGAATTCGTGGGCAACGATCGGGTTGCGTCCGTTGACGATCTGTGTATAATCACGGCGTTTGTAGAACATACCCATATCAAGTCCAAGTACGTTTGCAAGGTAGATCGCACGGTTCGTACCACCTTCATCCGGCTGATCGCCATCATGTGGTCACTGTCGATCTGCAGATCTTTTACATTGCGCAGAAGTCCTTTGACAAACTGGTAAGTTGGAGGAACTGTCTCAAATCCGCTCAGCGGGATGGCATTGGATACACGAGGATCGTGCGCATCAAAAGTAATGATGTTATCAACGCCCATGCGTACCAGTTCCTGAAGTCCGAGTGCGCAGTCTAAAGACTCGCGGCTTGTTCTTTTGTGCTGACGGCTTTCGTAAAGGAATGGCATGATCACATTGATGCGGCGCGCCTTTCCTCCGACTGCAGCGATTACACGCTTTAAGTTCTGGAAATGGTCATCCGGTGACATATGGTTTGTGTTTCCTGTCAGAGAATAGGTGAGGCTGTAGTTGCATACGTCGACCATCAGATAGAGATCTTTTCCACGAACAGACTCTTTGATGATTCCTTTTGCCTCTCCGGAACCGAATCTCGGAACATCGGCATCAATGATAAAAGTATCTCTGTCATAACCGGTGAAAGCGACATCTCCTTTATGTTCAGAACCGCTTTCTTTGCGCCATTTTACCAGATAATCATTGACCTTGTCTCCAAGACCTTCGCATCCTCTGACCGGAATCAGTCCGAGCGCTCCTACTGGAATATTTTCTAAGTTTCTTTCTTTTCGACGTAACATTAATTTTCCTCCCTGTTTTTTAATTTCTTTTTGATTCGGATGTCATCGCCTATCAGTTTCAACATGATATAATTACTTGTGATTCTGGAAAAGGACCGTTCTGTATAAAGATCAGCCAGAGTGTCCAGTGACAAGTTTGTTGATATAATTGTAGAACGGCTGTTAAGCAGTCGTTCGTTGATGCATGTGAAGAACTGGGATGCAATAAAATTGTTCGTATATTCGGTTCCCAGATCATCAATGATCAGACAGTCACAGTTGTAGATCAGTTCAAACATATTCTGCGCATCTACATCTTGCTTGTCAAACGCATGTTTTGCAAGACTGGAAAAGAACTTGGATGCAGAAAAGTAAAGAACAGAATACTCTTTATCCATCAGTTCCTTTGCAATGCAGTTGGACAAAAAGGTCTTGCCCACACCAACATCTCCATACAGAAAAAGATTCTGGAAATCTGTTCCGAAAGAGGTGACGAAATTCCGGCAGATCCGCAGGGCATCTTCAATTACCTGGCGGGAAGAACGGCCGGTCTTCGGGTCAATAAAGTTGGTGGAATAGTAGTCCAGAGCAAAGTTGCTGAAGTTTTCTTTTTTGAGAATTTCTTTTAAGTTTGACTGTTCATAAAGTAAGTCAATGATGGCTTTTTTGAAACAGTGACATTTTTGGTTTCCGATATATCCGGTATCTTTACAATTCGGACAATCATAGACCGGTTCCAGATAATCAGCCGGAAAACCACTGGATCGTAAAAGCTCCTGCTTGCTGGCGCGTAAAATGGCAAGCTCTTCTTTTAAAGAAGAAATTGCTTTTTGATCGCCGTTTAACAGGCGTTTTCCATATTGAACAGACAAAATGGAAATGGAATCATCCAGTGATTTAAATTCAGGCAGCTGACGGTAGACCTCTTCATAATGCTGTGTCAGTATATCATGGTTTCGGAGTTGTTTTTGCTCGTACTTACGCATAATCGCCTGATATTGTGAATTTTTTAGTCCCACGACAGTGCTCTCCTTCTAATTGCTGTTTAATAGTTGCTCCTCCAGAGAATCCATGTCATATGAACGGCGTTCGAAATTGTTCAGATTTCTGGAGACAGGTTTTGCCTTTGGAGCTGAGGCAGCCGAAACGGCTTTTTGTTTCTGGTATGCATCATCCAACACCGAAATATCTTTCAAATGATGTACATGGCTGTTGTGCCATCTGGTCAGGATCGTGTCTGCATATTCAAAGCTTGGCTGATGAGTTGCAGAAATTGTCCTGCTGCAGGCTTCTTCGATGATGTCCAGAGTAAATCCATAGGTATCGGTCCATTTCTGGATATACGAAACCTCAGATGCGGCAGGGCCCCGATTTTTGATTCCGAAAGCATTCAGAACAGTGTAGCAGTTTTTATTATAACTGCGGGATTGCTGTTTTGCCTGCTCTTTGGTAGTGATCCCGCTGTCTGCCCAGGATAAAGCGACCTTCTGAATATAATGAATACTTTTGTGGCCGTTTTCCACGCAGGATTCGATCAGATATTCGATCAGGTCAGCCGACATGCCGAGATGATCATAAAAATAAGTGATCGCATCCATATCTGTCTTTGTCAGAGTCTTACCAAGATACTGTTCCGCAATGAACAGGAGCGATTTTAGCTGCTTTTGCGCCTTTGCGGCATCTGCGTGCGCCGCCGGGCGGGAAACAGAAGCTGCCACAGCTTTGGGAGTAGCAGGCTTGACAGAGACGACCGGTGCGGAAGCTTTTTGGCCGCAGTGATCGGTATCTGTGCTTGGGTCTGGGGAATCTGGATCAGTTCCAGTTCACAGACATGTCCCTCTGCATCACATTCCATCTGAAGAAGTCCTTTGGATTCCCAGTATTTGAATGCGCGTAGGATATCATTTTCTGTGTTGTTCAGACAGTCTGCAACTGCAGAAACTGTCAGAGAAGAGCCGGCATTATCCAAATGTCTTAAAAGGAACAGATATACTTTTACAAATTCGCCGTTTGCCTGCACCATATAGTGATCGATAAAGTCGTTCGCAACCAGTGTGGCATTTGTCTGGAATTTGTTTTTTAACGTAAATGTCTTCATAGTCCTCTCCCTGTTTTCCGGAATTCATACGCTGCTCTCTCATGCGCAAAGGTATTATAGCATCTTATCTGAACGGGCAAAAGCCTTTTTTTCAAGGGAAAATCTGCTTTTTTGTGAATAACCCATGTGGATAATGTGGATAAGTCCTATTTTAAGAGATCTTCTCCAATTTTTACCACATCTCCGGCACCCATTGTAAGAACAAGATCTCCTGCATTCCAGTTTTCTTTGAGAAATGTTTCGATCTCTGCAAAGGATGGAAAATAGTGAGAATCTGTTCCAAGGCTGCGGATCGCGTCTGAGAGCGCTTCAGAGGATACCCCAAGAGTATCTGTTTCCCGTGCGGCATAAATATCCGCAAGAATCACATGATCTGCATGGGAAAGAGCTTCTGCAAATTCCTGGAAAAATGCTTTGGTCCTTGTGTATGTGTGCGGCTGGAATACGCACCAGAGTTTGCGGTGCGGATAGTGCTTCGCAGCCTTTAAAGTTGCTTTGATCTCTGTCGGATGATGTGCATAGTCATCTACGATGGTGACATCATCGATCGTTCCCTTGTATTCAAAACGGCGGTCCGTTCCGGAGAAGGAAAGCAGACCTTTCTGGATCGTATCCATGGAAAGCCCCAGCAGCTCGGCTGTTGCGATCGCGGAAAGGGCGTTGGACACATTGTGATCTCCGGTCACGGAAAGGACGATGTGTGTGTCCATCTTTCCGTTTCGGAAGAAATCAAATGCAACCCGACCTTTTTCATCGTAGGTGATATTCTGCGCACTGTAGTCAAATTCTGGAGACATTCCGTAAGTCACCACGCTGCAGTCCAGACCTTCGCAGATTTCCTGATACTGATCGATCTCTCCGTTAATGATCAGTGTTCCGTCAGATGGCAACAGGGCTGCAAACTGATGAAAGGAGTGACGGATATCTTCCAGATCTTTAAAGAAATCCAGATGATCGGCTTCAATGTTCAGGATGATGCTGATCTTCGGGAAAAAGTGCAGGAAGCTGTTTGTATATTCACAGGCTTCTGTGACAAAAATACCGGAGCTTCCTACCCGGATATTTCCGCCGATGGCCTGAAGGATCCCGCCTACAGAAATGGTAGGGTCAGTATCGCCTTCCAGCAGGATGTGGGAAATCATAGAAGTTGTTGTGGTCTTCCCGTGAGTTCCGGATACTGCGATCGGAGTTTTGTAATTGGCCATCAGCTGTCCGAGCAGTTCGGCACGCGTCAGCATTGGAATTTTTTGGCAACAGCTTCCATCAGCTCTGCATTTTCTCTGCGGATCGCGGCAGTGTATACGACGCAGTCGATCCCGTCGATGATATTGGATGCTTTCTGACCATAAAAAATCTGAGCCCCTTTTGCTTCCAGATGTTCGGTAAGCGGAGAGACTTTCGAGTCAGAACCGGATACGGTAAATCCTTCTTTTAGAAGAATCTCGCAAGACCGCTCATGCTGATGCCGCCGATACCGATAAAATGAACGTGAATAGGCTGTTTGAAATTGATTTTATACATATGATGATTACCTTCCCTTACTATGAAAATAGTTGTAAAATCTTGTGTGTTTTATTTTAAAAGTAAAAAGTTTAATTAAATTTATGTCATAAAAATTTACTTTTGACATGATTTTATATTAATTCTATATCATGGGGAAAATTAAA
>ENA-OQBJ01000443-OQBJ01000443.1-human-gut-metagenome-genome-assembly--contig:-NODE-443-length-21941-cov-12.160035_pt1 | contig 21941 bp, 20 predicted proteins | sample MGYA00242743_ERZ504545 | MGnify/ENA primary metagenome ERZ504545 (study PRJEB26092, sample SAMD00036252) | human gut metagenome | host: Homo sapiens | study: EMG produced TPA metagenomics assembly of...
ACTTAACTTACCACCTAAGGTGGAAAGCTGGAAAGCTAGGTGGGAAGCTGGGGCAGCAGCAGGCCAGGAGAACAAGAAAGGGGGCGCAACCGGGTGGTTGCCGCCCCTCGCGTGGCTAGTTGGTTTTCGTCTCATGGCGAATGCCGTCGGTGTTGATGCGCGCCAGCGTGTACGTCACGTAGTCGGAGTGCGAATAGCCATCAAGGTTGCTAACGTTAACCGGCGTGTCGTTGACACCGACGCCGGACATATGAGCCGTAAGCACCAAGCGGTAGTTGGCATAAGTTTGGTCCTTGCCCTCAACATTCGTATTCACCTTAACGCGGAAAGCATGCTTAAAGGCAAGGCTGTTGCCGTCGCGCGTGGCGAACGCGCCGCCAGCCCCCTTGCTATCAGTAAATACGTAGTTCTTGCCATCGGCGCTCAAAGAGCCGTTAGCCAACTTATCGCTACCGAGCACCGTAATGTAGCTTGAGATGTTGTCGACCGCATCATAACTGCCATCATCTTGGCGGCGCTTCTGCAAGCTCAGCGTGTACGTCACCGTGCTGGCATTGGAGATCATGGCCTCGGCACCCGCGAGCTTGGACAAATCATACGTTCCCACCAGAGCGATTTCGCCGTCGGCGGACTTGAGGTCATCGATGTTGATGCCCAGCTGCGACTTCTTTGAAGCCTCGAGCGCAATAGTCGAGGAGCCCACGTCCATGCGGTAGTATCCAGCTATGCCGTCGATGTATGCCGAGTTGCTACTGGTGCTGAGCGTTTCGGCATGCGTAGAGAGGTGCGCACGGTAGTTGGGCTTTGTGTACTTATCTGTGCCGCCATTCTGCGAAGCGATAATACCAGCCTGGCACGCAGGCTCCGTCATGGCGAGATTCGCTCCATAGTGATGGTGAACTGGCTGTTATGGTTCTTAGCGATCTCGCGAATGCCAGAAAGATCAATTGCTCCAAAATTCGCGTCGGCCAGCGTCAATTTCATGTCCCCGCCATCCGCAGCCCATACAGCCGAAGCAGCGCAAGGATCTTCAGCGGTTGCCTCCCTCCATGTCCACTTCGTCTTGCCGTTCACGGTTGAGGCATGCGGGACGTAGTACTTGCCCCCCACTGTCACGTAGAACGAATACGTACCTGGGTTCCAGTCGGGTAGCCATGCGCGCCCGCAGCACTGCCGTTCTTCCCGTAGTTCACGAGCGAAGAATCCAGCTGGTAGTACAGCGCGTCGGAGCTCGTGTATTGCTGGTTCGAGTCGAACTTCACGGTGTCGCTTACCTTCATGGTAAGCGGATAGGTGACATCGTGAAGCTCCATCCGTTTGATGCCGCCCTCGTTGTTATCGATGAGGCCGTGCGTGTAGTTGGATGTCACGCTGTAGGTCGAGGCCGTATTCTGGTGCCCATCCTCGGCAGCCTTGCCGTCGGCTGCTTTCTTGCCTCGCAGCAGGTAGTTGATGTGCTCGTTGAGGCTCGTGTCCACCGTAGTTGCGGTGTAGCCGTTGACACCCGCAGAGCCCGCCGGCGTGCGCACCGCCAAGTAGAAGTTCTCACTCTTGGGCTCTTCCTCGGCAACGGAGAGGGTGTAGAACGTGCCCGTCGTGTCGGAAGATGTACGTGCGCGGTAGTACGCACCGCCGACCTTGGCGCCGGCCGCCTTCTCGAGCTCGACCTGGCTCTTGCCTTTGACCTCGGCATCGGTGAGCTTGACCCAGGCACCGTCCTTGTCCTCCTTGTGCGTCACGCCCACGATTTCGCTCAGCCACGGCTCGACGTAGGCATTGTTGTCGGCATCCACAAAGTCGGTGAGCTTGACCGACGCCGCTCCTCCCGCGCCCACCGTGCAGTGATATTCACGGTTGTTATGAGCAGTGTCCACGAGCGTGAGCTGCGTGCCCTTGGGCAGCGTGGCGCCGAAGGTGATGCTCTTGTTGAGCGGGCCCATGGAGCCACCGGCTTCGAGCAGCGTGTTCCAGCCGTAAGCGACTGCCTCGCCCCGGGCGCTACCATAGGTCCAGGTAAGGTAGCCGGTCATGGTATCGCCGCTGCTCACAAGCACGTGATTGTCGTATTGAGTCGCAAAGTCGGCAGCCTTGAAGTTCGCGCCCTCGGAGTAGGTGGCGGTGAAGTCGATCTCGAGCATGCGCTTAACGATGATGGGCACCTGCACGCGGTAGCTCTGGCCGGCCTCGCTAAAAGTGACCGTGAGCAGCGTGAAGCGGCCCCGCTCGTTGTCCCAGTCGGTACTCGCGCGGAAAACCATGGAGCTCGTGCCGTTGTTGAGTACCTTGAGCGTGGGCGTTTGCGAGGCGGTTGCGTCCTTGACGAAGGCGCCGTTATCGGCAAGCGAGAAGACCTCAGCGGTGGCGGTCACGTGCTTGGCACTGCCGTTGAGGCGGCGGGCATCGGAAAAGCCGCCGTTAGTCACGATGTTCAGATACTTCTCGACCGTCGTCGTGTCGTTGCCGGGAATCATGAGTACAGGGAAGTCGGTTGCAACCTTCTTGCCCGAAGTAACGTTGTTGGCGTTGAAAGTGCTCTTTGAGCTGTCCGCACTGTAGGTTTTCTTGTTTTGGTACGTGCCGTCATCATTGATGCCGCTGATGTTGGTGTAGGTGTAGCGGCCGGGAACGCGGGCACCCGCCTGGCTTTGGATGGTCGCCGCGGTGTCAATGGCGGCACCGTCGCCAAACAGATATCGATCAGTGGTGTCGCCGTTGGAGGCACGCACCGCCAGCGTGCTCACGGGGCTCGTGGTCACGTACGGGCTTGCCGCCGTGGTAGCGGTATCGTCCGCACCGTAGAGCGTGATGCCCTTGCCGAGTACGTCGAGCTTGTCGTTGTAGTCTCCGAACGCGATGTAGGTTTTCCTGTTAACCGCAGCCGCATTGGTCGCGTAAACCATCGGCGGCAGGTCGCTCGTGGTCTTGCCGTCGCCAGGCTTTACGTCCACACCTGCTGCGGAGAGGCTGTACCGATTATCCCCTGTGTCAACCTCGCCCAAGAGCACGCCCTGCTTAGCGTCCTTTTTGTAGGTGTTGCCATCCATAAGCACGTTTACCAGATGGAACTGGCCACGTCCGTCGCCCGCAATGCCGCCGTTGGAGGTTCCGCCAAACGTGGTGTTGGATACCCTTGTGTTGGTGACGTTGATGACGTCGGAACCGTTGTGAATCGCACCGAGCAGACCACCGCTCCAGCTGCCCTTGATCGCAGCACCCTCAATCGCGATATTGTTGCAAGTTATACCATCGTTGCTGTAGAAGTAGCCAATCAGCCCACCTGAGCATTGGTTGGTGCCGGCAACGTCGATGTTCTCGACGCTGCAGCCCTCGAACCAGTACACGTTGGATCTATAGATGCTGGTCGTAACCTCGCCAATCAAGCCGCCCGCATTGCGGATGGTCGTGTTCTTTCCGGTCTCATCGCCGATGAGGGCATTCTTGCTGCCGTCTCCGCCATCAATGCGCACGTTGCTCATAGAAATAACGCCGCTATAGGCGCTTCCGAGCACACCGCCGGCGCCCATGCACGTATCGGTGTTCTCCCCGGTAGCAAGCACATTTACCCCAGAGATAACTGCCGTGCTGCTCGACAAGACCGCTTCGGCGGTGCCGACGTTAGTGTTGACCGAGATATCGCTTGATTTGGCATAGCCGAGCACACCGCCCACGTAGGGCGTTGTCCCCGTGGCGGTTATGGTCGAGTTCGCGGCAACAGTCTTCTCGCTTACCCCTGTGCCTGCGGTTGTCCACACACCGCACGCCGAGGCGACCGTACCCACATAGCCACCGACATACTTCTCACCCGTGACGTTGAGGCCAGTGTATGAGCAGTCATAGAGATACGCGGGGGCCTGCATGCCGGAGCCAAAATTGACCATATAGGTCATGTCGTTATCCGTCCTTCGGCTGGCGCAGCCCGAGCTACCAAGAAGCCCGCCCACGCTCTTGCGCCCGACACGGTGCAGTTCTTCATCCGCACGTTGCGGTAGACACCGCACGTTCCGCCATCGTAGTTGGCCGTTGCGCCCGCCAAAAGGCCGGTGCCGATAAGGTCATTCGATGCCTGTCCCGGTTTGGCTTCGCCGTTGGTGTCGATATAGGTGAGCGATACGTTGCAGTTACTAAAGGTGAGGTCTTTGACTTGTGCGTCGCCGTTCGCGGTGACGCTGGGGGCGACATAGCTTGAGGTGAACATCACAGTACTGAACAGGCCGCCCACGCCCGAGACCTTATAGTCGTCATCGGCATATTCGACGACGCCGTAGGCGGTGTCTTCGGTACCCACCGTGATGGTGCGCCGTTGCCGTCGATCGTGGCCACGTGCGGCGTGATGCGGTCGCGGTCGGTGGGCGCATCGTTCGAGTTGCAAGCATTGGAATAGTAACGACCACTGAGGCCCACGTATCCCGTGCCGTAGCCGGTCATATCGTAGGTGGCATTTTCCTTGAACTCCAGGCTCATGCCGATCGATCTCGACGCGCACACGTAGCCCGTTTGGTAGTTGGCAGCGTAGGACGCCACCAGGTAGGGCGAATTTACATCGTCATCATGGTCGAGCGGGCCGTGCCACCCCTGCTTGCCGGGGGCCTTCTGATCGTCGTTTTTGGCGATTTCGAAATCGCTGGCAGCACTCGCAGGCTTGCCCACGTTTGCGTAGTCAGCATTCCGCACCTTGCCATATTCCTTGTTGCCAAACAGGTAGCCGCATATCGCCGGGTCTTGCGAATCGCTGCCCCAGTAAGCCTTGGAACCGCGGAACACGCCATTATTGGAGTAGTTGGTATGTGCCGCGCCAGCACCCGCACCCGAGCTGATGATGGCCGAGAGCACCAAAAGGCCCTGGGCGTTTCGACCGTGGTCACGGGCGCCTCGGCGTTAGTGCGAGGTATTTCAAGTCGGTGCCCGTAGTGGTGACGCAGGGCGTCCCCTTATCTGTGAGTTCGTTGATCTTGTAGTTAGCGTCACCGTTGTCGACATTGCAGCCCTCTCTAAAGGCATAGCCATCGATCACACGACCAACGTAGGGGTTGTCGTACTGGTCATACTTTGCGGCATCTTCCTTAGAGGACTTGTACTTTTTGTTCTTTGTGCCGCCGCGCCACGATTCGCCCGTTTTGCGGAAAATCACGCCACCGCCCGCAATGGCACCGACGTAACCGCCGATAGGGACAAGATGACGCTTATCCCCGTCACCAGCAACCGTAAAGCCGTACGTCGACGAGCCGTTATTTGGGTTGTTTACGACCACGCCATCGATAATGTTATCGCCACCAAGGATGCAGCCGATAACGCCGCCGAAAAACGCCGTCGGGACGCCGTCCGCATCCTTCTCAGAATAAGTAATAGTCGCCTGCGCATTCACATAGTTGATGTTGAGATTGCGCACCACGCTGCCATAGCTATAGGGAATGAGACCGCGAAGCTCGCCCTTGTTATTTTCAATCTCAATTGACGCAGTTGACTTGCCTAGGTCGCCAACAATTACGCCACGGAACGGATTGGCCTTGTTGCCAAATCCGCCAAACGAGGCCGCATCGACGGTAATCTTATTGCCTCAGGAGGCTCAATGCTGTAATACGCACTCTGCACATAGCGGTGCATGGTTTCGTCGCTCAACGTCTGCGAGGGATCGGTCGTTGCATCGCCGTTCTTCTTCTCCCATTTGTTATCAGCACCGTTCGCCTGCTTATAGACGTACACGACCTCGTTGTCGGTCCTCGCGCTGTCGATCTTCGTTTTGTTACGCCGCTCGCACAGTCTGGACTGATCGGCGGCAATAGTGACTTCCCAGCCATCCAACGCCACGCTGTTGTTGATGTAGTTAGCGATGGCGTTCATTTCCGTCGCGTCCGTAACGGCGTACGGATCGCTATACGTACCGCATCCCGTCATCAGGTTAGGGATGCGCTGGTTAACCTTGATTTCGTGATACTGGACGCCATCCTCGGTGGCTTTTCCCTTGTAAACATAAGGAAGATAGTCACCAAACCGAGGATTCTTGGCATCTGCCGGCTTTTTATCAACCGTCACCAAGCCATTAGGGGTGGCATAGGTTTCTTTATCGTAATACCAAAGCTGCTTGCCAGAGTATTCCTTGTCCTTGGCATCGATTTCGCTTCCATATGTCACCTTGCCCGCATCGGCATCGTCCTTAGTAAAGGTATAGTCCGCAGAGCCCGTGCTCGTGCTTCCGTAGCCAAAACTCTCCAGCAGGCTCGCATGGGTGAAGATCGTTTTGTTCCTTTGGCTGGGCAAGCTGATTTGCTCAAACTTCGCCGTCACCTGATCGGAATTTTTTCCCACGCCGAGTCTGCCGAAGAGCGAGGTTGCCGCCGTGGCCCCATTCGCGTAGTTACGGGTTGAAATATTCTTAGCGCTCAGGCTCACGCATGTCTGCATCTCGCTGATAAGCAGAGGAGCGTAACTGGTATTGTCATTCACACCGTCGACCGTCAAGCCGTCGAGTGTCAGCCCATCTATCTCGAGCTGCGCCACATTAGTCTCATTGATGGGCCCATAAATACAGCGGCACACAAGTGCACCGGACGAACTTCCCGCATCGTTCACAACAGAGCCCACGGTGCCTGCAAGCGTGACATTTTTAACCTTGAGGCTGCCCGTATGGGTTCCGATGAGAGCGCAGTGCATATTTTCGTGCTGCGTGGCTTCGCTATTCTTTTTGTTACCTTCTTGCTCAGCTTTAATGTCGGAATAATGGAACGTAATCGTTGCATTATTCACAGTAACCGTTGAGCCCTTCGCGGGGTCAGTAGGATAGAAACTGTATCCATCTAAATTGATTTCCACACCCGCGCTGTCGCTCGTGCCAATATTGTTTCCTTGGAAAATAGCCTGATTTCCCGGAATGATATAGTCCTGAATCGCGCTAGGAGCATACAGGTACGCGCACCAAAGCAGTAGGTACTCTGCGGAATCCATCCAACTGCTTGCGCTGCTATTTTTTTCGTTGTTGCCCACCTCCGCATATGCTTTGTCAAGATTGTAGTAATACCTCGTCCAGGCATTCGTTTTGTGGTTATTGCCGAAAGCCGACCGATTGTGATAGCTGTTGTCACTTCCCGGCTCTCCACTCATGTTGAGCTTGCCGCCATTGGCACCGTCATTGGTATGCAGCGAAACGACAGCGTTCCATTCGCCATCAATAAGCTTGCTGCCGGCTTCGTTGCCATAGGCAGGCTTAGTGCCATTGCCAACCCATTCATCAAACGAAGTATCACTGTCGTCGCTTTTGATTGCCGTGTTGTTGATTTTCACGCCATTGCCTGCAGCAGCATTGACCTTATATGCAGTATCCCAACTTGCCCTGTTCTCCAAGTACAAGCCGCTATAAGTTTCTACTCCATATGTTGAAGAATTCTCCGTCCTGCCACCTCGGCCGATGAGCAGGCCAAGCACCGCTGCCTTATCGGCATTAATGGTTGCGTTCGAAAGATCGATGGCGTAGTCGTTGACGATCCAGTGTCCACTAGCGGCGTATACGAGGCCGCCGACCTCGGTAGAGCTATTTGCGGTCACGGTCGTGTTGTTGGTAGTTTTGAGGCGTAGGTGCTGTCGCTGGTATTCGCAGCATCGCCAATGGTGACGATGGCATTGCCCCAGCTGTAGCCCAGAAGACCACCGGCGCCGTTGAGCTTATCGCCGTTCTTGCCCACGGTCATAGCGAATTCACTAAAGCTAAGACCGGTAATGGTAACGTTCTTCTCGTTCGATCCCTGCACAATGCAGCCGATAAAGCCACCGACTTGGGCAATCTTGCCGCCGGCGCAATCGCCGGTTTTGATTTTGCCGCCGACTTCGAGGCGCGTAACATTGAATTTCGAGGTATAGTCGCCCACATAGCCGATGGCGCCGCCAATGCGCATATTGCCGTTAAGCGTTTGAGCTTTAGTGATGGTCGCCTGGGCCTTGCTGTTGCCCTCAAACGCAACCGTAGAAGCCGCCGACACGCTGCCCGCAATACCACCAATGTTCACTTCGTTGCTGAACGTATCATCACACGCGATATTCGTTTTGCACGTTACGCCAGACAATGACAGGTTGCCGACGATGGTACCTGCAAGCGACCCGGCATCGATAGCCGAACCGTTATCGAACTTCATGGAGCCAGCGATTGTGACGTTGGAGATGGTTGCGCCGTTGACGGCCGCGAACAAGCCCAAGCGACCGTGGCGGTAGATTTTGCCGTTGCCGTCGCTCGTGTCATTGCCGTCGAGCACAGCTTCACCACGCTTGCCGTACGGCTCGCCGACGGCAAGGTTAATTGTGCCGCCACCGTTCAACGTTCCCGAGAAAACTTGCGAGCCGTCTGCACGATCCTGCGTGAAACCCGTTAGGCCCGTGCCCTTGAGATCAATAGTGCCGTTCACCGTAATGGTCGAGGACTGCAAGCCGTTAAGGTTGTTTTCGGTAACGCCGTCAACCATCGAGTAGTAGCCGTTGGTTTGCCAGGTAATCGCCAGCTTTGCGAAATCGTCGATACTTGCCAGCGCAAATGCATCGCCAGTTTTTACGAGCTTAGAGCTAAAGTTCCACCGGTGCGCTTCGTTGATGGAGATGAGGTCCTCGCTCAACGGGTTGCCCAAGCGAATGACCTGGCCGTAGCTGTACACGTCATCGATCTTGACGGGCGTAGAGGGGCGCTTATATTGCCATTTCGTGATATCGCCTGCGGCGGCGCCACTATCGCTTCCGCTACCGGCGGCAAAAATCAGCGAGTTGAAGTTCTCATAAATCAGCTGCGCAGTGTGATCATTTTCTACGAAGGTGGCATCCGACAGGTCGGTGATACCGCTGAACTTGACGATGCCGAGCCACGACGACCCAACGACTCCGGCAAAGCCGCCGTTTGTGCCGCCGATGGTAGCGCCGCTGGCGGTTTTGACTTTCAGGCCGCGCACTTCTAGAACGTTGTTTGTGTCCACGACGCCCACGCGCCGCCGTATTTGCCATTTGTACTGGCGTAGCCCGAGGTTGAGCATGTCACTGTTGCATCACTGATGACCACGCGGACACGTTGGCACTCCCGCCGCCTTCGCCAAGGTAGCCTACTAGGCCGCCCGCGTAGGTGAGTTTGCCGTTGGAGCCCACGCCGAACGACACCGCAGTATCATCCTGCACCGTAAAGGCATGCAGCGCGTCGCCGTTCTTCTTCCCCCACAGCTTGCCCACCAAGCCGCCGTAGTTGCCGTGCTTGTTGTCGTCCTTGCCATTTTGCAGCGTGCTTGTATACGAACCGCCGTTGACGGCCACATCGCCGTTCGATATGTCGAGTACGCCGAACAGTCCGCCGGCGGAAGGGGCAGCGCTCGTGTTGGACACACTGAGCGCCACCCCCTTGCCAAAGTCGAAGATGCCGCTGTTGATGGTGAATGCGTCGGCAAACGAGGCGTCGCCGATAAGGCCACCTGCATACGTCCCGGCAGATGACGATCCAACCGCATACGCGGGCTTGATGGCAATGGCCTTGCCCGAGGCGTCTTTTCCGCTGTTATCCTTGCCCACGGTGAGCGTGAGCTTAGTCGCCTTACCGATAAGACCGCCCGCCGCGTTTTTACCTGCGACGCTCAGCGCCGAGACATCGATGCCAGTTGGTAGGGCGACGGTGACACCCTCCTGCGCCTCGCCGATAAGCCTCCTGCGTTGGCGCCATCGGCTGTCGCGTTGATGGTGGGCGTACCGTCGAGGTTGTCCGGCAGGGCGAGGCCCGCAAGCGTAAACGATGCTTTTTCGGCAAGGGTGTTCGCAAGCAAGCCCATGTTGCCTGCGCTCGATTGCATATCGACTGCCAGGGGGCTGTTCGCGCTTGTCGTGTAGGTGGCGTTAAGCGTGAGCGCGCCCGTGACCTCGCCCACAAGCGGCGAGGTGAGCTTGCAGATGTCCTTTTCGGTATCGCTCTTGGGCGTGCCCACGGTAACGGTGGCAGCAAGCGTCTTGTCCGCGCCCGTGACCTTTGCGGCCACGATGGGCTGGGCATCGGTACCCTTCCAGGTGAGCTTTACGGTGCTGTTGGCGTCGCTGAGCTCGATGTTGTTGAAGAGCGTCTTGTTGACGGTCAGGGTCCTGTCGCCGAGGTTGAGCGCGCCTTTGAAAGGGTAGGCATCGCTGCCGAAGCCTGGAACGTGAGGCTACCCAGGCCGCCCACGATCTCCGCGCCGCACACGTCGAAGTCGATGCCGGTCGAGCCACCTTTGGAGATGTTCGCGTTCTGGTAGATGGCGGGATCGGTGTTGGAGATGGCGATAAGGTCGGCGTTGGACTCAAAGGTAATGGCCGTGACGGCGCCCGAGTCGTCAGTGATGACATCGCCGTCACCCAACTCGTGCCTGAGAGCCTCGACAGTAGTGATGGTGGGGTCGGTGTTTGCCTGATCAGCAGCATCCGCGTCCGCGTCATCCGCTTGTTCTTCGTCAGCAGCGCCCTCATCGGCAGCCGCATCGTCTTGGGACGCGTCGCCCTCCGCTGGAGCATCGCCGCTGGTGGTTCCATCGGTCGTGGAGTCCTGCGACTCGCCAGCGTTGGTAGAACCGTCGCCGCCCTCGGTGGCTCCCGCATCGGCGCCCGGAGTCGTTGCGGCATCATCAGATGCAGCCTGATCGGCATCTTGCAACGCACTGACCACGCCATCCTGTACGGAGCGCGCCGTGTTGCCCGCGGCGCGCGCGGCGGAGACGGATGCTCCATAACGGCGTCGAGCTCTTGCGCGAACACCTCTGTGGAGGGCGCGAGCGCCTGGAAAATCATGATCGCAGTCAGGCATGCGGTTGTTATGCGCTTTGCCGTTCTCATCTGGTCCTACCTCGTCCTATCTCATGCCCCGTACGGGGTCTCAAAATCTATGCTTGCGGATTGCTTCGGCTAGCCCTACGCGGCCGAACACGAAACGCCAATGGCTTCCCAGCTGGTCGGCTTCGAATCACCCTTCCGGTAAAAGGTGATGATTTCCGAGCCAGGAGATGCATCGTATGTGATCGAGTTGCCGCTGACGGCTGCTTGCCCATTACCGTTCTTGTGATTCGCCTCAAAGAACGGATCGAGCTCGACCCCGTTTCCCCACGTGAGCTTTACCTTAGTCGTAACGCCCGTAACCGTCACACGATAGTTGTAGGCATCAAAAGCGTTGATGCCCAAGTTCTTATCGGTATCCGAATTCTTGTCGACCCACTCACCCGAAACGCCCGAAGCCGTCACCTCTGCACGTTCGGAAGGCGCAATCTTGGCGGCGAGCCATTTAAGGTTGGTGCCAGGCTATTGGAGCCGACCTGGGCCTTAACGGTGAAGGATGCTTTGTTGAGGTCCGCCTTGGAAAACGTAACCTTATAGGCATACATGGTTGCCTTGTTGGCAGGGAAGGAAAGGCTGACCGTGTCGTCCGCCGCCAGCGTGGGCGTACCGCTAATGCTCCAAGTACCCGTCGTGCCCGTCGCCCTCACGCTCAGCGTCGCGTTGACGTCTTTGTCGTTAACCTTGTTCTTGTCGCCCAACAGATGGTTGTAAATGCGGAAGGTAAAGGAGCAAGTATCCCCACTCATGTCGGCAATGACGCTTCGAACGGCAATTTTCTCGTCATCCAGGCTCTCAGTCGTATAACCCGTGAGCATGTCCGAGGCAAACAGCGCCTGCGACGTGCCCGAAACGGCAACCGATTTAAGGAAGTCGCCCGCCAAAAAAGCCGTGTAGGTAAGGTAGGTTCCAGTCACAATCGCGACGACGCACAGCAGCACCGCAACCGCCCACAGGCGTTTGCGCACTTTGGAAGCAGGGGCAGCCGACTCCGCGCAGCAAGGCTCTGCCTTAGAATCATCTACCTGCGCAAAGTGCTTGCCAACAGGCCTCGCGATTTCATTTTGTTCATTCTCGCCTTTTCGCATCTGGCACCCCTCCCTTCCTGCTATTAGTTGCCGCTCGTGCCGCGAGCGATTAGGTAGACCATGTCGGTCTCTTTGACGTTTGAGACCGTCTTTCCGTTTACGGTCACAACGCCCGGATTCCATGTGCACTCAACAATAAAGTTGGTGGCATCGTTGGCTTTCGTGTCATTCCAACCGTCCAGATCGGCCTTTTGGAACGTGTGATAACGGTAGAGCGGACGGGCGTTTTTCTGGACGTCCTTATAAGTACCGTACGTTGGATCATTGCTGGCGAGCTCTTTAGCCAGGCCGTTTGTCTCATCCCTATTGATAAATTCGAACGAAATTAGTTTGCCCTTACTCCACGAATACGGATTGTTGAGTCCATCGAGACCGACCACATCGCCCGTCGTTGTCGGCGGGTCATTTACCGTCACGTGGTACACGTTGATTGTCAGCCCCGTGATATTCGTTGTGTTGGCAACCTGAAGCTCAAACGCCTGACCGCCGGCAGCGGGATCGCCATTGTCGCTCCGCACGCAAAACGCGCGCCGAACGGTCACGGTGCCGTTGGAGTTTTTCATATCACCCCGTGACTCGTCATACGAAATCTCGATGGGCTCGATGCTCGTCTGGTTGGGACCCATGATCTTGAGCTGCGTGGGCGTTTGGATCTTGCCCACCGTGGACAGACTTTTGCTGCCCACAAACCACGAGAGAGACAAGCCGATGATAAGAGCGATTGCCGCCAGCAATATCAGGACCGCAAGGGCCTGTGCGCGGTGGTTTTCTATCCAATTGCGGGCATCGCCGAGGCGCGTTTGCATGGTGCTCATGAGCTCACGCCCTCCTGAGCGCTAATTCTAAGTTGGATGTATTTGACCTTATTGCCGATCTGCTCGTCGGCATTGTTGTACAGCGCCGAGCAGATGGCGGTGTCGCTGAAGGACATGCTAGACGAAACCGCGGGGGCGTTGGCAGCACTTGTGCCGTTTGCCGCGCCATAGAAGTAGTTCGCTTTATGCTCGTTCATGTCCGCCTGCAGAGCGCCGTAGTCAGACTTTGCGTCGCCCGCCGCCGCAAACAGATTCTTGTAGTAATTCGTGTTGCCGGTAAGGACGAAGTTCTGAAAGTACTCCGGCCATACCCAGTACAGATTGATGGTGACGGGTTTGTTCGTTGGCTTGGTCACATCGCCGTTTTCGCAAAATGCTTTCCTGGGAATCTCGATCTTGCTATCAACCACGCGGCCCGAGTAATACCCGTTCTGGTCGCAGCTCGTAAAGAACAATACATGGCCCTTAACCAAGCAAGGAGCGTCGCTGCCTCGGGCGCCAGCGTTCCCCCGTCCTCAACAACGCCAATGTCCGTGTCCTTAAGCTTAAGCAAGCGCGACAGATTGATCGTGACCCCGTCCAGGTTACTCACCAGCGGCTTCACCGTAAATGTAATCTTGCCGCGAGCACCCGGTACAGAGAGCCCGCGGTCTCGTTGTTCAGGTTGGAGCCGAGCGTTACCGTCATGGCGTCGGTCGTATCCAGGCCATCGATGGCATGCTTTTCCTCGGGCGTGCGCTCGGAGCGCTCGTAATAGCCCACGTGTGCGCCGGACTCACCCTCGCCCGCGGCGGTCAGCGTGTACCGCCCCGCCTTCGCCCCGATCGTACTCCCCGTGGCGCTCACTCGGTTATTCGCGGCAAACCAGGCCAGGCATGCAAAGATGGCAACGATGGCGGCCAGCACAAACAGACCGCTCACCAGGAAATCCTTCCAGAAATCCTTGAGGGTCCGCACGTGCTCGTCGGCAGCTTGGCGGTACTCGGCCGCCGTCTTGTGCTGCTGGAGCTCGCTATGTCGGTCCATGCCACTCATCGCTTACGTTTGCCCTGCTTGCGGGCTTGCCATCCTTTTCCGCTCGGTCGCGTTTATCCGTTGTTCGCAGGTAGAGAATTCAGGCAGAATACAACACCGTACGATAAGGTAAAAGAATAGCATTGACCTGCGGTTCGCTCCACAACGCAAGCCTTAATGATGTCTTAAAAGTCAAACCCTTGGTGCAAGTGGTCAGGTCACTTCGCGCCAACATGGTGCTAACAAACCTGACCACTTGCACCAATCCCCTTGCATCAAATTCGGATTTTCGGGTGTCAGCGATTCGGATTTTCATGTTCTAGGAGTTCGGATTTTCGGTCGCTCAAGATTCGGATTTTCTGAACCCGCTGGTCAGAGCACCCTCATTGGCAAAAAGACGGGGAGCACCGATAACGGCACTCCCCGCCCACTCAACCGTGCGCGCATTGTTCGCGCAACGGCTCGCACGTCCGTTCAAGCTTTGCCTCATCTTAACCTCATTTTGAGGTCAACGATAGCAATATTTCAGCGTTTGCCCAGTTGTTTGCTTGCCTCATCTTAACCTCATCTTTGCCTCATTTGAGGTGAAGATGAGGTTAGGGTGCGTTTAAGCTCGCCTGCCTCCTCGCACAAAAACCGGGGTGGGGCCTGCCGTTCTTGCAAGTCCCACCCGGTCGATGGCCTGTGTGCGCCAGGACGCAGCCGGGCGAGGCGGATCCGTGCTACCGCCCCGCCCCGCCGCGATGTTAGCTACAGCTCGTTGGCCGCGTGATATGCCGTGCGAATGGCGCTCGCGATGTCGGCGGTGCGCTCGCCCGAGCAGTCACCCACGCAGGTCACGGGCACCGTCACGCCGTCCAGGTCAAACGCGTTGGCCTTGGAGCCCACGGCCATCACCACGTAATCGCAGGCGATCTTCACCGGCTCCTCGGCGCCGTCCTCGGTGGTGCGAATGGCCTCCACGCCCTCGTCGGTAATGGCGGTCAGGCGGGTCTTCACGTGCTGCTCCACGTTGTGCTCTGCGAAGTCGCTCATGATCAGCGGCAGAATGGTCTCGGACTCGCCCGCGGCAATCTTGTCGAGCATCTCCACGATCGCCACCTCGCAACCGTGCTGCAGCAAGTACTCGGCAGTCTCGGTGCCCACCAGGCCACCGCCAATGACGGCGACGCGTCCCGTAAGCTCCACCTTGCCGGCCAGCACGTCCCAGCTCGAGACGACCTTCTCCGAATCGGCACCCGGAACGGGGATGACCACGTCGTGCGCGCCCACGGCCACAATCGCGGCGTCGGCGGCGTTGAGGTCCTCAGCGGTAGCGACGTGGTTGAGCTCGACCTTCACACCCAGGCCGGGCAGAATCTTCTCGTAGTACTCGACCGAGCGCATGATCTCGTCCTTGCGCGGAGGCGCGGCCGCCAGCACAATCTGACCGCCCAGATGATCGCTCGCCTCGTAGACGGTCACGTCGTAGCCGCGCTTGGCCGCCACGCGCGCGGCCTCCAGGCCGGCAATACCGCCGCCCACCACGGCGATCTTCTTGTCGCCCTCGCCCGGCTTAATGGCGATGGTCGCCTCGTCGCCGTTCTCGGCATTGAGCACGCACGAGATGTACTTGCGGTTTTGAATCGCATCGACGCAGCCCTTGTTGCAGTTGAGGCACTCGCGAATGGGCTCACCCGTGGCAGCCTTCAGCGCAATGTCGGGGTCGCACATGAGCGAGCGGCCGTAGGCGATGATGTCGGCCGAGCCGTCTTCCAGGATCTTCTCGCCGGCCTCGACCGAGACAACGCGGCCGACGGTTGCCACCGGCACGGAGACCAGGGCCTTGACGCGCTCGGCCACGGGCAGCGTCCAGTTGTAGGGCATGGCGCCCATGGGCGGAATGGTGTCGCCCATGTTGCCGGTGTGGTTTGCCTGCGCAACCTGGATCATATCGATGCCGGCGCCTCGAGCAGCTTGGCGAACTCGCAGGCCTCATCGGGCAGCAGACCGCCCTTGCCGCGCGTCGTGCCGTCGGGGTTCTCCATGATCACGGGGAGTTTGTACTCCACCATCAGCTCCGGCGCGGCCTCCTTAATGGCGGCGACGACCTCGAGTGCGTAGCGGACGCGGTTCTCGAACGAGCCGCCGTACTCGTCGGTGCGCTGGTTGAGGATGGCCGAGCACAGCGAACCCACCAGACGGTCGCCGTGGACCTCGATGCGTCGATGCCAGCCTGCTGCGCGCGGGCGGCCGAGGCGGCGATAGCCTCCTTGATCTGGGTGAGCTGCTCCACGGTGGCCTCGTTCACAAAGTGCTGCATGTCGTGGTGCAGTTTGGCGTAGGCCTGCTTGCGAATCTCGTTGGACTCGGCCATCTTGGCGGCAAAGGTCTCCTCGTCGCCGGCGGGCCTTGGCCTCCTGCGCGGCCTTGGCGGCGGCCATGGAGCCCATGACCATGCGGCCGACGCCGGGGACGTCGTACTCGGGGTGGAACAGCTGCAGCGCGACCTTGGCGCCGTGCTTGTGGACGGCGTCGGCCAGGGCCTTAAACGTGGGGATCTGAGCGTCGGTCGCCAGCTTGGGCGTGGGGCTTGCGGTCATAACGGGAGCGACGTCGCCGATGACGATGTAGCTCACGCCGCCACGGGCCAGGCGCTCGTAAAAAGCCAGGCTGCGCTCGCCGATGGAACCGTCGCGCTCCTCGTAGCCGGTGGTTAGCGGCGGGAACATAATGCGGTTCTTGAGCTCAAGGGGGCCAACCGTAATGGGCTGGAGCAGCTTGGATGCAGGTGCGGTCATGGACATTCCTCTCTTGTAGGCGCGGCGGCGATGTTGCCGCGTAGTTGTCTAGAGGATATGGCATGGGAGCACAGTGGCGCAACGGAAATCGGCAGACAGCAGGTAGCGGCAGGTGGATGGGGCGGGGCGGCCCGTCGTTTGTCTCAATCTGTAACAGTAAGGCCCACTTTTGGCCTCCACCTGTTACAGATCGAGACAAACCAACCCGGCCCGCTAGAACATCTAAATCTGTAACAGCTACCCGGCAAAATCCGTCCCTCGTGTCACAGATTCAGATAAACGGAGCCCGGCTGCCGAAAAATCTCGTTCTGTAACATCTATCGGCCAAAAACGGCCCCACGTGTTACAGATCAAGACATTCCCCTCAGCCCATCCTCAACAATCTCAATCCGTAACATCTAGGCCCGCTTTTGACCCCTACCCGTTACAGATTGAGATTTTGTTTGAGATTTGCCGAGGGACTATATCCACGCGTCATCGAAGCCACTGCGACAGAGGTGCGACATTACTGCGACAGAGGTGCGACATTACTGCGACAGAGGTGCGAAATAGATCGACCACCTTACCTTATCGTGTAGAACTGTTTTGGGTCGTTATGGGATGAGCCGTGCCATTCGAGCAGCCCGTCTTCCTCAATTAACTTACCAAGCACCCGGCTTGCTGTGCGGCGATTTCTCCCGATGTGCGCTGCAAGCTCCCTTGCTGTCACCCTTCCGTTCGCAAAGGCCAACCTGACGGCGGCGAGCTCATACTCCCCCAATGAGGCGATCACCTCCGGTGATACCTTGTCCTCGAGAGCCTCGCTTCTCCTTACGGTTCTGGCAACGATATTGTTCTCAAGCGTTAGCTGAACCCTTGCCCCATCAGGTTCCGTGTAGACCGGATCATTGAGCAGAGAGTTTTGCATCTCGGTATAAATGCGCTTGACGCCCTCGTTTAGCTCCCGAACCCAACCAAATTCAACCAGCGTGCGCGCGATGCGTGGGTTGCGCGAGTAACGAGTGGTCCTCATGTTGTCGAGCGTCACGATATTGGGAAGCGCGCCTGGACTGATGATTTCCAAACGGTCGTCGAACATCGAGACCCGGATGTAGTCGCCGCGGAACGAGTAGTCGCGATGTGTCACCGCGTTGACCAAGCCCTCGAACCAGGCGAACTCAGGATACTCAGGCACGGTCTGGAATTTCCCGTCGGGCCCCAGGAACTGAAATTCGCGGAGCATGCTCGAGATGAGTTCGTAGGCGTCTTGGATCACCTTAGGCAGCGGCCCACAGAAGCTTCGTTCTTTCGTGATGTTGAGACGCTCGCCCGTCTCCATTTTGACGCCGTCGTAGCGCAGGACACGGACTCGCGCCTGTGGCATCATCGCGGACGGATCCAGCGCGAATAGCAGGCTCCAGCAACGGTCAGCTTTCCGTCACGCATAAAACGACGACTTCTAAGGACCTGCTCGTCGGAAACTTCGGTTCCAAGAATCCCTTTGTAGCGATCAAGCACTTCATGGTCCACGTCATCTAGGGAGGAATCCTCAACAAGCTCGTCCTCGAAGATTCTCTGCCCCTTATCGTACTCGAGGGCAAATACCTGTTCGCGGCTGAGCCTCACGCTCTTGTCGTCCTGCCGCAAGAAAACCTCGCCGTCGCTCACGCGAGCAACAGAGTGGTTGGTCGAGGCATCGATGTCCAAAACGAGAACGAAGTCCTCCTCGCCCGAAGAATTGACCACGGGGATTCGGTCTTTGCGAACAATAGGGGTTGGCGTGCAAGTCGTGAGCGCAGCGCGCTCGAATTTCTCAATGTCGCGCGCGCCGTTACGCTTGAAGCCCGTTACCTCACCATTATCCTCGATACCGATAACGAGCTTGCCTCCCGCCGAGTTGGCGAATGCACTAATATGCTTCGCAATCTCCTTGTCATCCTTGCGGGCGCTCTTTCGATCGAAGTACTGATTCTCCCTGAGAGTGGAAAATAGAATCACATCGTTTGTCGCGATGGGTTGCTGCATTGCCGCCTCCTTACATGGCTCCATAAAGAAGTGTAAGTCAAAGGCATCGTATAGACGGCCCCTACATAGCGGCCCCTTTATTGTTTTTAAGACGTCACTGTTTCTAGTTAAGGATCGTTAAGGGTCGTCGCAGCTCCTTCCAATTGGAATCTATCAATCGACAAGTCAATCCATCCAGCCCGTGATTATCGATAGCCGTCCGCCTCACATAATAAAAAGAGTCAAGATTCACTCATAAAGGAGAGCAACAACAAAATCTCAATCTGTAACAGCTACTCGGCAAAATCCATCCCTCGTGTTACAGATTTAGACAAACGGGGGCCGGCTGCCGGAAAATCTCGATCTGTAACATCTAGCCGTCCAAATCGGGTCTACGCGTTACAGATCGAGATTTTGTTTGAGAGGTTGAAAACCGTGCCGAAAACACGGTCCCGGAATAACAAAAAAGCTCGCCGGCTAGGCCGACGAGCTGCAAGTTCTTGGTCGCGGGGGCAGGATTTGAACCTACGACCTCCGGGTTATGAGCCCGGCGAGCTACCAGACTGCTCCACCCCGCAATGTCTGGGCGCCTCATGTGCGCAAGAAAGAATATTACGCGGGAGTTCGGTAAACGGCAAGGAAAATCTCGTAGAGCATAATTCCTTCATATTTAAACCCCTCAGCCCCTATCACCGTAAACGAATCGCGGCCGAGCGCCGTCGACGGCGCGTATACAATGGTGCGCGTCCTTTTATGCCAACACTGGGAGTAGACATGCTGCTCGCTATCGATATGGGAAACACGCAGACGGCCATGGGCCTGTTCGACGGAGACGAGCTGGTGCAGTCGTGGCGCATGCCCACCGACCGCTCCTATACCGCCGACGAGATCCACGTGCGCCTGATGGGTTTCTTTAAGATGTACGGCCTCTCGCTCGATGCGGTTGACGCGATCGCCTTTGCGGGCGTGGTGCCGCAGCTCTCGCGCGAGTGGCACGCCGTGGCCGACCGCATTGCCGCAGACGCCATCATCATCGGGCCGCAGACGGCCGCCGTGACCAAGCTGCGCGCGGCGCGTCCCCAAGCCGTAGGCGCCGATCGCGTCGCTAACGCCGTTGCGGCCGAAACTTTCTACGGCGCGCCGGCAATCGTGGTGGACTTTGGCACCGCGACCAATATCGACGTCATCGATGAGGACGGTTATTACATTGGCGGAGCGATCGCGCCGGGCATCCGCATCTCCATGGACGCGCTTGCCGCCCGTGCCGCCAAGCTCGCCAGTGTGCCGCTCGAGGCGCCCGAGCATGCCATCGGCCGCGATACCGAGGAGTGCATCAAGGTCGGCGCCGTGGTGGGCGCTGCTGCCATGGCCGAGGGCCTGGTCGAGCGCATGAAGCGCGAGCTGGGCCGCGAGGATGCCACCGTTATCGCCACGGGCGGTCTCGCCGGCATCGTCGCCGATTCGACCGATGCCTTCGACGTGGTCGACGGACAGCTCACCATCAAGGGCATCTGCGAAATCTACCGCCGCATGCAGGAGCTGGGGTAAGGCAGGGGCTTAAGTCGAGCACGGGCGCGAGCGGCGGACTAAGCAATGCATCGGTCCTATTCCTCAAAAACGAAATTGTTTCAATTTTGAGGAATAGCGGCTCCTCGAATACACCCAGCACAGCGATATCGTGCATGTTTCCTATTCCTCAAAAACGATAATTTTTCAGTTTTGAGGAATAGGGCGCTGGCAACCCATTCACCAGATAGGCGAAACCCTCCCCGCACAGGCCGAGGAGGGTCTTGTTGTCATCGTTATCTTTGAGCGCGGGCGCCTCGCGTTACAGCCCGCGAATCCGTACGGCCTCGGGCGGAAACTCCTGCTCGCCGGCATCGGTCTTGATGGTCGCGCGGCCCCAGATGTCCAGGCCCGCAAACACACCGACCGCAAGCGGCAAGCCGTTGGGCGACACCGCCGCGACCTGACGACCAACAGTGGCACCATGTCAAAGTACTCGCCCAGCACCGGAGCCAGCGGGCCGGCAGCGCCTGTGGTGTGTTGGCGGCAACCGCCCAGGTGTCCACGCGGACCAGCACGGCGGCGACCAATGCCTCGATCAGCGCCTCATCTGCATATCCACACCAAGCTCACCCAGCGCCGCACGCTCAATATCAACCGTCACCGCGGCAAACATGCCCGCAGCACCGGCACCGCCGTTCACGGCAACACGCGCGAGTGACGTCTCAAACGCAGGCGCACCGCACACGATGTCACTCGGCCACTCAATGCCCACCTTGCCGGCAAGGCCCAGGCCCGGCGTCGACGTCGTGCCCACGAGCGCGTCCATCATGCCCATCGCGGCCACAAACGGAAGACCGTGAAAGGCGTGCATGTTCACGTCGGGGCGAACGACCAGCGAAAACGTCAGCGAAGCATCGCCCGCGCTCCACGCGCACCAGCCCGCGGACACGCCCTCGCGGCCCGCGTCACGCGCCGCGTCGAGCTCGGTGCCGGCGGCAACAGCATTCATCTCGATCATCTACATGCGCCCCAATTCGCCCACGATATGGCCCACGCGGTCCTCGGGCTCCTTGACCTCGACGCCGTTGTAGCGGAAGAACCGCGCCGGATCGTGCATCAGATCCTCGAGCGGCACCAGCACAAAGTCGCGCTCGCCGATCAGCGGATGCGGCAGGCGCAGCTTTTTGCCCCCGTGGGTCTCGCCGTCCATCCACAGCAGATCCAGGTCGATGGTGCGCGGGCCGTTGGCCTTGGCCTTTTTGGAGCGGTCGCGCCCCAGCTCGGCCTCGATCTTCATGAGCTCGTCGAGCAGCACCAGCGGCGCCAACTCGGTCTTGATCTCGATGACGGCGTTGGCAAACGCGTCCTGGCGCGTCTCGTAGGCCGGCTCGCTCTCGTAGATCTTGGAGGAGTTGGACACGCAGGTAAGTGGAATCTCGGCGATCATGTCGCGTGCGGCGCGGATGTTGTCGCAGCGATGCCCCAGGTTGGAGCCCACGGCCACAAACGCGCGGCGCGGCTGCGGCTTGGCAACCGCCCAGTAGCCATTCAGGAACTGCGCAAAGCCCGCGGCGTCGTGCACGCGCACGATGTTGGCACCGGCCTGGATGGCGCCCAGCACACGCCAAACGTAGCGGCATCGCGCTCGGCGGCCTCGGTCACGCCCGAGACGGCGCCCACAAAGCGCTTGCGCGATACGGCGCACATGAGCGGATAGCCCAGTGACGCCATCTTGGCAGTCTCGCGCTGGATGACGATGTCCTCGTTGGCCGTCTTGCCAAAGCCCGGACCGGGATCGATGCAGATGCGGTCGCGCGACACGCCGGCGTGGATGAGCGCGCGGGCCTGGTCGGACAGAAAGCCCATGACGCGGCGCATGATGGGCGCCGAATCGGGCAGGGTGAAGCGGCGGAGCTGCGAGGTGGGCACGTAGGCTTCCTCGCGGCGGGCGC
>ENA-OQBJ01000444-OQBJ01000444.1-human-gut-metagenome-genome-assembly--contig:-NODE-444-length-21920-cov-3.164502_pt1 | contig 21920 bp, 28 predicted proteins | sample MGYA00242743_ERZ504545 | MGnify/ENA primary metagenome ERZ504545 (study PRJEB26092, sample SAMD00036252) | human gut metagenome | host: Homo sapiens | study: EMG produced TPA metagenomics assembly of...
CCTGGAGTGAAGAGAACGAGGTGGTGCCTTCGGACATTCCTCTTTCCATTGTCTATGAGGACGAGGATGTGCTGGTGGTAAACAAGGGACCCGGCATGATTATCCATCCTACGTCCCGAAATACTCATGATACGCTGGTGAATGCAGTGGCCGGTTATTTTGAGAGGAATCACAGGATGCCGGGATTCATCCGGTATACAGGCTGGACCGGAATACCACGGGGCTGGTGGTGGTGGCGAAGTCTGCATGGGGCAGTATGAGCTGTCAAAGAGTCATGACTGCATTTACCGCCAGTATGTGGCTCTTGTTTCGGGTCGGGTGGAGCTACGGAAGGGGTTATCGAAAAACCTATCGGCCGGAAGTCCGGAAGTATTGTGGAATGGATGGTACGGCCTGATGGAAAATGGGCGGCTACGGAATATCGGGTGCTTGCGTCTTCTGATGAGGCCAGTCTTCTTCTGATTCATTTGAGGTCGGGACGTACGCACCAGATACGGGTTCATTTTTCATCATTGGGCCATCCTCTTCTGGGAGATGATTTATACGGCGGCTCCCTGGATCTGATGAAGCGGCAGGCCCTTCATGCCTGGTCTGTTTCTTTCCGCCAGCCCCGAAAGGGGATGCCTCTTCGGCTCTATGCCCCCATGCCATCGGATATGACTGAGGTGATTTTGAAGCTGTGGGGTTCTCTTGATGTTTTGAAGGAGGTATGAAATTGCCTGTACAGAATAAGGGATATATTTCATTTCTTACATTTTCCATTTTTCAGGGGCTTCCGCTAAAGGCGGCGGTGTCCTGCCGCAAGGGCGGCGTGAGCAGGCCTCCTTTTACCAGTTTGAACATGGGGCTTCATGTGGGGGACCGGGCAGAGGATGTGCTGGAGAACCGGAAGCGGTACTGCCGGGCCCTGGGTTTGGATGAAGGGCTGCTGATCAACTGCCGGCAGGTACATGGTACTCATATCGAGGAGGTTTCAGAAGAGGACCGGGGCCGTGGCGCTTTTTCCCTTGATACGGCTATTCCCGATACGGACGGACTCGTTACTTCTTCTCCGGATGTGCCGCTTACCATGAATTATGCAGACTGCACGCCTCTTTTCTTCTATGATCCTGCAAGAAAGGTCTGCGCCCTTTCCCATGGCGGCTGGCGGGGGACTGCCGGAGATATAGCAGGGAAAACGGTATCACTGATGGTGGAGAGATTTCATTCCAGAAGGGAAGATATATTAGGTGCCATTGGTCCTGCCATTGGCCTGATGGATTTTGAAGTGGGAAAAGAGGTTATAGACGAGATGAGGCCTCTTTTCAGCAGGGAGGAATGGCCTTCTCTTTTTCGGGAGAAGGAAAATGGAAAATATCTTTTCGGTCTGGCCGAGGCCAATCACTATCTCATGAGGAAGGCGGGCCTTTTGGAGGAGCATATCGAGGACTGCCATATTTCCACCTGGACTCATAATGATTTCTTTTATTCCTATCGGAAGGAAAAGGGAAAGACCGGGCGCCACATGGCAGTGCTGATGATGGAACCATGAGGGGAGCAAGGATTGCTGTCATTACCGGCGCTTCTTCCGGGCTGGGCCGGGCTTTTGCCCTTGAAACAGGCCGCCTTGGAGGCATCGATGAAATATGGCTGATTGCCAGGAGAAGAGAAAATCTGGAAAGACTGGCAGGAGAGCTTCCTGTGAAGGGGAGGGCCCTTTCTCTTGATCTTCTGGCAGAGGATTCCTTTGCATCATTGAAAAAGCTCCTGGAAGAGGAGAGGCCGGCCATTGCTCTTCTGGTAAATAATGCAGGGCGGGGGTCCGCCGTTTCCTTTGAGAGGGAATCTCTGAAGGATATGGAGGACATGGTCAGACTGAACGCAGAGGTGCCTATGAAGCTGACCAGACTTTGTCTTCCTTATATGAAGGGGTCTTCTGGTATTATCAATGTGTGCTCTGCGGCCTCCTTTGTACCTCTGCCGGGGCTTTCGGTGTACAGCGCTTCGAAGAGTTTCCTCCTTTCCTTCAGCCGCTCCCTCTGCAGGGAACTGAAGGGCCGGGGCATTGCGGTTACCGCGCTCTGCCCTTACTGGATCGGCGATACGGAGTTTATGGAGAAGGCGGGGGCAGCTGTTCATCCCCTTGGCCTGCTGACAGCCAAAGAGGTGGCGCGTCAGGGGCTTTCAGATAACCGGCGGGGCAGGGAAATGTCTCTTCCCGGTATCATGAGCGGCTTGCGCGGCTGGGAGCTGCTGTATTTCCGCTGCCGATGCTTCTCTTTTTTAAAAATCTTTTTGGTGCATGAAAAAACTTCGGATTCCTTCAGGGGTCCGAAGTTTTTGATTTCTAGCGGAAGGTATTTTCCCCAAGCCGGGGATGGACGGCAGGCTTTAAGCTCCGCTTTTCAATGATGTCCAGGGCTTCTTCCATGGTCACATCGCTCAGGCGGCCTTCTATTTCATAGACCAGCATGGGAGAGGCGGCATCCAGCTCGCTTCCCGGAAGATAGATGTATTCCTGATTACGGCTGTCGCCGTATATGAATCCCGCCAGCAGGCGGCTTTCTGCCAGTTTATGCATGAATTTCCTCCAGGTTGCAGATGAAATGGGGCTTGAAATCCAGGTAGTCTGCCGAAGTGAGGTGAAGTTTGATGCCGCAGAGCTCTTCCGGCAGGTTGGTGAAATTGGCAGCTCCATGGATGTGGCCGTAAATGCAGTCGGTTACATGATGGGCTTTCATGATCTCTATCATGTGGGATGGATTTCTTGCCTCGTCAAAAGGGGGATAATGGAGCACTGCCATAATGCGGGAGGCTCCTGTTTTTCCGCCAGGTCCAGGGACCGCTCCAGACGGCCTTCCTCTCTGGCAATGATGGGCTTGTCTGTTTCTGTCAGTTTGGGGGAAGTTTCCGATATCCAGCCCCTGGTGCCGGCCAGGGCTACCTGACCGGTTCTGATGGCGGAGTTATGGAGAAATTCCAGCCTGCCATCGGTCATGCGGGTCATTTTAGTCACTGTGTCCCACCAGTAGTCGTGGTTTCCGCGGACTACGATCTTTCGGCCCGGCAGGCGGCCTAGCATCTTTAAATCGGAAATGGCATCATCCATATTCATGGCCCAGGACAGGTCTCCTGCCATAATGACCGTATCTTCTTCATGAATGGTTTCCAGCCAGGCGGTTATGATTTTTTCCCTGTGGTTTTTCCAGTGGGCGCCGAAGATATCCATGGGCTTGGAAGCGGATCGCCGGACAGGTGAAAATCGCTGAATGCGTATAATTTCATCAATTCTATTAGTCTCCGAAGTATTTGGGGGATGCCAGGGTTTCCATCATCCGCTTTTTGCTGTCTCTGTCCATGACATGGGTGATGCGGTAGCCATGTACAGGGGGCTGGCCGTGTAGCGGGGGAATATTTTGGCATGGATATGTTTCATGTAATGATAAAAGAATATATTGTAGCTGGTGCAGGGCAGGGGGAAATCGTGAAGCACGAAGCGGGCCAGGGTCTGAATGGTGTCGGCAAACCGGTCCGGCGAAGCGTCTTTCTTTAGCGTCACATTCAGTTCCCCCATGCAGCTCAGGGGATAATCGGAAATGGTGGCATAGCAGTCCTCATCTTCATGGACCAGGGAGCCAAGGAAATTTTCTCCCAGAATGTTATCCCGGTAGTCATAGTTTTCCAGCCGATAATCTGGGAATGAGGATGCCGCTGGGAGCCGCCGGATACGGGACCGTAGTTGCGGAAGTAAAGGACCGACTTGAACCGTTTGTCCGATTCCAGCTTCAGCCAGTGGGAAAGGCCAAAGGAAACGACTTCATGGAGCTTTTCCGGTTCATAGGTGGAAAGCTCCCCGTTGTGGTCTGACGTTTCCACAATCACTGTAGGCCAGGTGTGCTCAAAGACAGGAAATTTGTTCATGAGCCAGATGATATCGCCTTTCTTCTCCATAATGCCGGTCAGTTTTTCCGGATGGCAGAAGGGGCAGATTTTCTGAGTGCCGGAATGGGGTTTCCGGCTTCCGATTGCCAGATTAAAAGTGATAGGTGTATTCATGTTTTTATCCTCAGCTTTCTTTTTTATTATAGCACAGGGCAGGGAGAGGATACGCCGGGACGGCTGTAAAAATATAGTAAAAAAGACCAGAACAGGGAAGGTTTATTTTCTGCTTGACAAAGGCAGGCGAATCAGCTAATATATTGTCATAGCATTTCTTTAACGAAATAAAGTAATAAAGAGAGGTAAGGATTATGAAGCTGAAAAAATTGGTTATTGCAGGGGTTCTGGCACTGGGTGCCGCTGGTCTTCTGGCAGGCTGCGGCGGGGATAACAAGGCAGGAAGCGCTGCCAAATCGACAGCTGCCGGTGCAAAGCCCACCAAGATTGTAGCCGGTATGGATGATACCTTTGCTCCCATGGGATTCAGGGATGACAGCGGTAAAATCGTAGGCTTTGATATTGATATGGCAGAAGCGATTTCCAAGGAAATCGGCGTGCCCATCGAATTCAAACCCATTGACTGGGCTTCCAAGGAAACGGAACTGAACTCCGGCCGTATCGACTGCATCTGGAATGGTTTCACCATGACACCGGAACGGCAGAAAAAGCTGGCTTTCACCAAACCTTACATGGACAATATTCAGGAATTTGTGGTGCTGAAAGATTCTCCGGTCCAGAGCATGGCTGATCTCAAGGGCAAGAAGATTACCATTCAGGAAGCTTCCACTGCTGAAACGGCACTGAACCGGGATCCACAGCTGAAGGCGGCATTTGCTGAAGTCAAGGCTTATCCGGATCTGACCGCCTGCTTCATGGACCTGGAAAGCGGCCGCTGCGATGCCGTGCTTTCCGATACCGTACTGAATGAATACTACATGACAAAGAAGCCTGATACCTTCCGGGAACTGCCGGATCAGGTATCCAAGGATACCTTCGCCATCGGCATCAAGAAGGATAACCAGGCGCTGGTGGATCTCCTGAACCAGGGCATTGATAAGGTCATTGCCAGCGGCGAAGCTGCCAAGATTTCCGAGAAATGGTTCGGCAAGGATGTAGTACTGAAATAAGATTTCCTTTTCCTGCCCGTCAGGTGGGAACAAAGTATCACCGGAGCGGGTCCTCCCTCCGGTGATTTCTTTTTCTGTAAAATTCTATTTCTCTGTCTTGTTAAATGAATGAAGGCAGTGTATGATATTCATACATGCATCAAAGGGGCCTTCTGCTCCTGATTTTTGTAAGGAGTTACTGATGGATTATATCATTCACATTCTGCCCAACATGTTTTCCGGTCTGGGCGTTTCAGCCAAAATCTTCGTACTCACCTTCGTGCTGGCTCTGCCTATCGGCATTCTTCTTGCCATGGTCCGTATTTCTCACGTGGCTCTTTTCAGAAAACTGGCAGCCATATACATTTACGTCATGCGGGGAACGCCCCTCATGCTGCAGATCATGTTCATTTACTACGGACTGCCTCTCATGCTTCATGTACAGGTCAGCGATTTCCCTGCAGCCATTCTTGCCTTTGTGGCTAACTATGCCGCCTATTTTGCAGAAATTTTCAGAGGCGGCATCCAGTCTATCAGCAAGGGGCAGTATGAAGGAGCCAAGGTGCTGGGCTTCAGCTATCGGCAGACCATGTGGCACATTATCCTTCCCCAGGTGATTAAACGAGTCATCCCTCCCTTGGGCAATGAAACCATTACCCTTCTGAAGGATACCTCCCTGGTATACATCCTGGCCATGAACGACCTCATGCGCGTGACCCGTGCCTTTGTACAGCGGGATTTCGACACCACTCCCTTCCTGGTGGCAGCGGTATTCTACCTTGTATGCACCGCCGTACTGACAAGAATCCTGGCCTATGTGGAAAAACGGTATGCAGTGTATGAGGAATGATGAGGTGGCGAAATGAGCTTTATTGAAATGAAAAATATCCGGAAGGATTTCGGAAAGCAGACCATCCTTCACAATGTGAACATGTCTATGGAAAAAGGGGAAGTCCTTTCCATTATCGGTCCCTCCGGCGCCGGTAAGAGTACCCTGCTGCGCTGCCTGATCCACCTGGAAACCATCCAGGGCGGCTCCATCATGGTGGACGGCGATTACCTGGCCCGGGAAAAGGACGGGGCCATGGTATATGCCGATGAGAATCAGCAGAAGAAAATATTAAGTAAAATGGGCATGGTCTTCCAGTCCTTCAATCTGTTTCCCCATATGACGGTGCTTGATAATATCATGGCAGCGCCGATCTATGTGAAAGGTATGAAGAAAGAGGAAATCCAGCCGGTGGCTGAAGAGCTTCTTCGCAAGGTAGGCCTTTTGAATAAGAAGGACATGTATCCCGCAGCCTTTCCGGCGGCCAGAAACAGCGTGTGGCTATTGCCAGGGCGCTGGCTATGAATCCGGATATCATGCTCTTTGATGAACCCACCTCTGCGCTGGATCCGGAGCTTACCGGAGAAGTTTTAAAGACCATTCAGCAGCTGGCCGATGAAAATATGACCATGGCCATTGTGACCCACGAAATGGCCTTTGCCAAATCCGTTTCGGACCGTGTCCTTTTCATGGTAGACGGAAAGGTGGAGGAAGAAGGAACCAGTGAGGATGTCTTCGACCATCCGAAGAACGAACGCACCAGGGCTTTCCTGAAATCCATCCTCCGGGCCTAGGAAGATATTGGAAAAGGCTATGAAGAATGCAGCATTCTTCATAGCCTTTTTGTGTGCAGGGACAGGAATTTTTAAAGACCCAGGACCACGCCGGCAGCGGCGGAGATGACAATGTAAATGATGGGGTGAAGCCGGAATTTTACAAGCCCTGCATAGATGAGAAGAGCCAGGATAATGGAAGGCCAGCGGAAGAGGGCAGAGAGGGCGCCGCTTGCCTCAAAGAGGGGAAGGTTCAGGAGAGAAATCTTTGCCACCCCCAGACCGGCAGCAGCAATGAGGGCGGTGGAAGCAGGGCGGAGCCCGTAGAAAATGCGGCCCATGATTTCCGATTCCCTGAATTTTTTCAAGATGGAATACACTATGGAAATGACAATAATGGCGGGGGCTGTTAAGGACAGGGTGGTATAGATGCCCCCGGGAATCCCCAGGGCCTCGAAACCGGCGTAGGTAGCCATATTGACGCCCAGGGGACCGGGAGGTGGATTCGGAAATGGCAATCATATTGGCAATATCCTCAGCAGTGAACCAGCCGGTGCGCTGAGATATATCATAAAGGAAGGGAAGCGTAGCAAGGCCGCCGCCTACGGCAAAGAGGCCGGCTTTGAAAAATTCCCAGAACATCTGGAGCCACATCATCGGGACTCACCTTCCTTCTTTTCTTTCTTCACCGAGGGCATGAGGAAGAAACCGCCTGCGCCGGCAGCCATAACGGAAAATACAGGCGATACAGGGGCAAAGAGAGAAAGGCAGAGGATGACAAGGAAAATGAAAAGGGTCCTTTTATCCTTCACCGATTTCTTCCCCAGCTTCAGCACGGCATCCAGAATGAGAACGCACACACAGGCACGGATGCCTGTAAAGGCATGGACACATAGGGTTCTCTTCAAATCGGGTGAGGAACATGGCAATGGTGGTGATAATGATCATGGATGCGTAATGACGCCGAGAGTGGCAAAAATGCCGCCCCAGAAACCTTTCAGCTTTAAGCCGATGAAGGTGGCCACGTTTACCGCAATCATACCAGGCGTCACCTGCCCCAGGGCATAGTAGTCCATGAGCTCCTCTTCCGTGGCCCAGTGATGATTGTCCACCACCTCCCGCTGCAGTATGGGGAGCATGGCATAACCGCCGCCGAAAGTGACGGCTCCCATTTTGCAAAATCAGAAACAGCTGTACTAATAATTTCATGGCGCTCTTCCTTTCCTGAACAGAGTGTAAGATCCATCAGCGGATACATTGTCATCAGATATAAAATCCGTATTGCCTGCTGCATGGAATACATGTATCATAGCAGGTGTAAAGGCATATGAAAAATATTGATTTCCTTAAAAACCATATGGAGAAGATATAGATGGACCTGAGGCAGCTGAGATACTTTAAAACCATTATAGAAGAGGGCACCATTACGGGAGCCGCCAGAAAACTTCATATTTCCCAGCCGCCTCTGTCCAGCCAGATGCACCTTCTGGAAAAGGAGCTGGGCACCCTTCTTTTTGAACGGGGCGCCCGTCAGGTGGTGCTACGGAAGCGGGAAGCCGTCTCTACCGCTATGCCGTGGAAATGCTGGATCTGGAAACGGCGGCCCGGGAGGAAATCGGTACACTGAAGACAGGGCACCAGGGAGTCCTCCGCCTGGGTCTGGTATCCTCCGGCGGCCATGACAAACTGTACCGTCTGCTTCGGGAATACAGGAAGTGCTATCCCCATATCCAGTTCAAGGTATATGAGGGAAACAGCTATGAGCTCCTTGAGCAGCTCCGGAAGGGAAAAATCGATGTGTCCCTCCTGCGCTCCCCTTTTTCCCTCTATGGACTGGACCTGATTTCCCTGGAACGGACCGCCATGGGAATCGGTCTTTCCGGCAGTGCCTTTCCTTCCTGGCAGAGAAGGGCTCTTCGTTTAAAGGACCTGGGAGATGTGCCCCTCATCCTCTACCGGCGGTGGGAAAAAATCATACTGGAGGAATGCAGGAAGGAAAAATACAGCCCCGATATTTACTGCGTGTCCGATGACGCCAGAACCTGCAGGGAATGGGCAGAAGCGGGGCTGGGAGCAGCGGTGGCGCCCATGACGGTGCTTCGAAAGAGCAGGGAGCTCATTCTGGGCACCCTGCAGGAGGAGGCCCTTTCATCGGACCTGTACCTGGCCCGTCGGAAGGGAGAAACCAGTGCCCAGAGCGCCCTTCTCTTCTTCCGGATGGCAGAAACCTATGCCGCTATCCTGCCCCGGGAAAGCCGGGATTGATGGAGGGAATCTGGTTTCATGCTCTAGGCGTACTATTTGGGAAAGGATTTCTCACAGTGCAGAAAATCCATGGAATCAGCAGATTTTCAGAATCTTTATCGAAAAATTTGTTTTTTTTAGAGGTTTATGCTAAAATATAACTTGCGATTTATCGTGCATTGAAAGACCAAAAAAAGGTATCATTTGTCGGTAAGCCGACTTAAGGAGGAATATTTTTTATGAACGTAAAAGTAGAGGCACTGGATCAGCACAAGGTTTCCGTAGGCATCGAACTGCCGGCTGAAGTTGTACAGAAAGGATTCAAAAAAGCGGTATCCCGCATTGCCAACCAGGTAAGAATCCCTGGATTCCGTAAAGGCAAAGCAAACCGCAAAATCCTGGAAATGCATTTCGGCAAAGAAGCCATTGAAGCAGAAGCCAAGGACATTGTCATCAACGAAGCAGTAGATGCAGCACTCCGTCAGGAAAAACTGATTCCCGTCACCACCCCTGATGTAAAAGAAGACAAATTCTCCGAAGCAGAAGGTGCCGCTTTCACTGCTACTTTCGTAAAACGTCCGGAAGTGGAACTGGGCGAATACAAAGGCCTGGAAGCTGAAAAAGCATCTCCCGAAATCACCGATGACCAGGTGATGGCACAGCTCAAAGGCGCTGCTGAACAGAACGCTAGACTGGAAAAGGCAGAAGAAGGCACAGAACTGAAGAAAGGCGACTTTGCTATTATCGATTTCAAAGGCACTGTTGACGGAAAACCCTTTGAAGGCGGCGAAGGCAAGACCTATCCTCTGGAAATCGGTTCTCAGAGCTTTATCCCCGGCTTTGAAGAACAGCTGGAAGGACATAAGGCCGGCGACGATGTAACTGTTAAGGTCGTTTTCCCGGAAGACTACTTCGTAGATGCCCTGAAAGGCAAGGAAGCAGAATTTAAGGTTCATATCAGTGACGTAAAGCGCAAACAGCTTCCTGAACTGAACGATGAATTCGCAAAATCCATCAGCCAGTTTGAAACCATGGATGAACTGAAGGCTGCTGTGAAACAGCAGATGCAGCTGCAGGCTTTCCAGCAGGCAGAAGAAGCTTACCACGAAGCCCTCGTCAAACAGGCTGTAGCCAATGCCAAGGTAGACATTCCCCAGGAAATGGTGGAACAGCATATCGATGAAATCGTGAATGAAATCAAAATGAATGTGGAATCCAGAAACTCCACTCTTGATGAATACCTGAAGAGCATCGGCCAGACCATGGAACAGCTCCGCAAGAACTATGAAAAGACCGCTGCTGAACAGGTACGTCAGGGACTGGTTCTGGAAACCATTGCTGAAAAGGAAGACCTCACCGTTACCAACGAAGACCTGTCCATGGAAATCTACAGCATGGCTCACCAGTCAATGCTGACCCCAACGATGTCATGAAGATCATCAAAGACGAAGGCCGCGTAGGCATGCTGGTGAACTCCGTACTCCGCAAGAAAGCAGCTGCTTTCATCTACGGCGCAGCCAAGAAGGCTGAAGCTGACAAGAAGGAAGAAGCCAAAGCAGAAGAAAAGGCAGCAGAAGCTCCGAAAGCGGAAGAAAAGAAAGACGACTTTGAATCCATGACAGTGAAAGACCTGAAGCTTATGCCGCTGAAAAAGGCATTGCTCTGGAATCCAAAGCTAAAAAAGCTGAAATCATTGAAACCATCCGTAAGGCAGAATCCAAATAATCGGCCTTCACGGCTTCCAATCCATGGGAATGTAATATCAGGAAACTGATGGTTTAGAAAAAGAGACGCGGGGATAACCGGCGTCTCTTTCGACCATATGGAAAAAACAAAATTTCAGGCAGAAATGCCTGTATCCGAGAAAGAAAGGTGTTATCACTATGGCATATGTACCGATTGTAGTTGAACAGACAGCACAGGGAGAAAGGTCCTATGATATTTACTCCCGTCTTCTGAAAGACCGTATCATTTTCCTGGACGGCCAGATCGAAGACCACATGGCCAATGTCATCATTGCCCAGCTTCTCTTCCTGGAAGCAGAAGATCCGTCCAAGGATATCCACCTTTACATCAACAGCCCCGGCGGCGTAGTTACCGCAGGACTGGCTATTTACGACACCATGCAGTATATCCGGCCTGATGTATCGACCATCTGCATCGGCTCCTGCGCCAGCATGGCAGCAGTCCTTCTGACTGCCGGTGCCGCAGGAAAGCGGTATGCACTGCCCCATTCCAACATTATGATACACCAGCCTCTGGGCGGCGTGCAGGGACAGGCTACGGAAATCGAAATCCATGCCCGTGAAATCCTCCGTCTCCGGGAAGAACTGAACGGCATCCTTTCCAAGCACAGCGGACAGCCCCTGGAAACCATTGCCAGAGATACGGAACGGGACAATTTCATGACCGCTGAAATGGCGAAGAACTATGGCCTCATTGACCAGATTCTTACCCGCAATGATTTGCATAAACTGACTGCCAAATAAAGGAGGCTTCCATTGAACAGGAAAAATGAAGGAACTCCGGTCTGCAGCTTCTGCGGCCGCTCCGGGGACGAAGTGGAAAAACTGATTGCCGGCCCTGGAGTCTATATCTGCAACGAATGCATCGAAGTATGCTCCAATATCCTTCGGGAAGAGCTGAAGGCAGACAAGAAAAAGGCAGCGCCCCATTCAAACTGCCTACGCCGGAAGAAATCAAAAAATACATGGACCAGTACGTCATCGAGCAGGACGATGCCAAGATGGCACTGGCCGTGGCTGTGTACAACCACTATAAGCGCATTGAACATGAAGGGGAAGAGGATGATGTGGAACTGCAGAAATCCAATATCATCATGCTGGGGCCCACGGGCAGCGGCAAAACCCTTCTGGCCCAGACCCTGGCCCGGTTCCTGGACGTGCCCTTTGCTATTTCCGACGCCACCACCCTTACGGAAGCAGGCTATGTAGGGGAAGATGTGGAGAATATCCTCCTCCGCCTCATCCAGGCGGCTGACTACGATATTGACAAGGCAGAACGGGGCATTGTCTATATCGATGAAATCGATAAGATCGCCAGAAAATCGGAAAACCCCTCCATCACCAGGGATGTGTCCGGCGAAGGGGTGCAGCAGGCGCTCCTGAAAATTCTGGAAGGCACGGTAGCCAGCGTACCGCCCCAGGGCGGAAGGAAGCATCCGAACCAGGAAATGATCCAGATCGACACCACCAACATCCTCTTCATCTGCGGCGGTGCTTTTGCAGGCATCGACAAGGTCATTGACCGCCGGCTTACCAAGAGCGTCATGGGATTCGGGGCAGACATTGAAAAGAAGGATGACCGGGACATGGCGGAACTTCTGCAGCAGGTACAGCCGGAAGACCTTCTGAAATTCGGTCTCATCCCTGAATTTATTGGTCGTCTCCCTGTCATCGTTCCTCTCCATCCGCTGAATGAAGAGGCCCTTGTGAAAATCCTTACCGAACCGAAGAATGCCTTGGTCCGTCAGTACCAGAAACTGCTGGCCATGGATCATGTGGACTTGGAATTTGACGACGGCGCATTCATGCCATTGCCCGTCAGGCCATTGAAAGGAATACGGGAGCCCGCGGACTCCGCGCTATCATTGAAAAGATCATGCAGCATGTCATGTACGAAATCCCCAGCATGAAAGACGTGGTGAAGTGCACAGTGACGGAAGATGTGGTCAAGAACCATTCCGAACCGATCCTTACAAGGAAAGACAGCTGATTTTATTCTTCAGATTATGGAAAGGGGAAATTTCCCATTTCCTGCAAGCCGGAGCTCTCAAGCTCCGGCTTTTGTGACCTTCCCGGCCGATGGGTTCCCTTCTATTTACAAAAGAGAAATCAAGGATTGATAATTCCTTAATAAAATAAGGAATTCATGCTCTTCCATGTGTTACAATAAACTGGGGAAACTGTGCAGACATCATAGTTTCCCAGTATGGAGGAATTATATATGAGTGAAACAAAAACAGAAAACAATGGACTCACCCTGCCGCTGGTACCGTTGAGGGACATTGTGGTTTACCCGAAAATGACGGTAAACCTTGATATAGGCAGGAAAGATTCGGCCGATGCCGTGCGGCTTGCCAGCAGGGGCGACCGCTACATCGTAACGGCCTGGAAAGACAGGGGGACCCATCTGGAGATGACGTATATCTCACAGGTACAGTGGTGAAAATCAGCCAGATGCTCCAGCTCCCCGGCGGGCTGGTGCGGGTGCTGGCAGAAGGGGTATCCCGGGTGAAAATCCTTTCCTATGAAAAGGATAGCCGCTGCCTCATGGCCCAGGTGGATGACCTGGAAGAAATCATGCCCGATGACGAACTGAAGGCAGAAGCATACAGAAGGACTATTTTAAAATCCTTCTTCGAATGGCTCAGAAACACAAAACAGGGTCTTCCCGATGAACAGATGGATCAGCTTAAGCAGATTACGGACCCCGGCGAAACGGCGGACTTCCTTTCTGCCCAGCTTCTCCTTACGCCCCGGCAGCGCCAGGACGTACTGGAAGAAACGAATGTGATGGACAGGCTCCGCCTGGTTCACCACCTGCTGGACCAGGAAATCCAGATCGGCCGGCTGGAAGCGGAAATCAACGGTGACGTGCGGGCCAAAATGGACAAGGAACAGCAGGACTATTACCTGCGTCAGAAAATCAAGTCCATCCATGACCGCCTGGGTGATACGGTAAGCCAGGAACAGGAAGCCGAAGACTACCGGAAAAAGCTGAAAGAATCGGGCATTCCCCAGGAATTCAAGGCCAAAATCGGAAAAGTCATCGACCATCTGGCAGCCATGCCGCCTATGATGGCAGAAACGGCAGTGGCCAGAAACTATCTGGACTGGATTTTCAGTCTGCCCTGGAATAAAGAAAGCCAGGATAAACTGGATTTGAAGGAAGCCAAGAAACTGCTGGACCATGACCATTACGGCCTCACCAAAATCAAGGAAAGAATCTTGGAATACCTGGCAGTCCGTGTGCTGGCACCGGATGCCAAGGCCCCCATTATCTGCTTCGTAGGACCTCCAGGTGTAGGCAAGACTTCCCTGGCCCAGTCCATTGCCAATGCCATGGGACGGAAGTTTGCCCGCATTTCCCTGGGCGGCATTCACGATGAAGCGGAAATCCGCGGCCACCGCCGCACCTATATCGGGGCCATGCCTGGACGGTTCATTGAAGCCATTGCCCAGGCCAAAACGAAGAATCCCCTCATTCTGCTGGATGAAATCGACAAGGTAGGCGCGATTTCCGGGGCGACCCGGCATCGGCCCTGCTGGAAGCCCTGGATCCGGAACAGAACAAGGCTTTCCACGACAATTATATCGATATTCCCTTTGATTTATCGAAGGTATTCTTCCTGGCCACCGCCAATACGGTATCCACCATCCCGCCGGCCCTTCTTGACCGCATGGAGCTCATCGAGCTCACGGGCTACACGGAAGAGGAAAAGGTGAAGATTGCCAAACAGTACCTCATTCCCCGCCAGATGAAGAGAAACGGTCTCAAGGCAAAGGAGATCCGTTTCACGGATCTCCTCATCGCCGAGTCATCGAAGGCTATACCAGAGAGGCGGCGTCCGGGAATTGGAAAGGACCATTGGATCCCTCTGCCGCAAGGTAGGCAAGAAGATGGTGCTGCAGGATGACAGCCTTCCGGCTCTTAATGCGAAAACCCTGGAAAAATACCTTGGCCCTGTGAAATTCATGCCCATGGCGGAAGAACATCCCGATGCCGTAGGACGGGTCAACGGTCTGGCCTGGACTATGGCAGGCGGCGAAGTGCTGGATACAGAAGCGGTCACCATCAAAGGCAAGGGCAATCTGATTCTGACAGGACAGCTGGGCGATGTAATGAAGGAATCCGCCGAAACGGCCTATACCTACATCCGCAGCCGGGCCAAACAGCTGGGCCTGAAGGATGATTTCTACGAAACCCTGGATACCCATATCCATCTGCCCGAAGGAGCGGTGCCTAAAGACGGCCCTTCCGCCGGTGTTACCATGGCTACCGCCATGGCCTCTGCCTACACCGGACGGAAAGTGAGAGGCGACACGGCCATGACCGGTGAAATCACACTGACCGGCGAAGTCCTTCCCATCGGCGGCGTCAAAGAAAAGGTGCTGGCAGCCAACCAGTTTGGCATCAAGCAGATTCTTCTCCCTGAAAAGAACAGGCGGGATCTGGAAGAACTGCCTGCATCGGTGAGAGATAAGCTCCATTTCGTATATGTGAAGAATGTGGATGATGTGCTGAATCACGCCTGGTGAAATAAGCCATTATCAGGGGAAGTGCTGTTCGTCAGGCAGCAGCCCCTTTCAGTGAATCCGGACAACCGGCAGCAAGGAGGCAAGCCTGTGTCAGAAATTAAAAAAATGGATGAATTTCATATATTTTCTTCCGCCTATGTCCGGGCGGCAGTGAACCGCAGCCAGTATGTGAACGATGGAAAGAAGGAAATCGCCTTCATCGGACGGTCCAATGTGGGAAAATCATCCCTCATCAATTCTCTCTGCGGCAGGAAGAAACTGGCCTTTGTCAGCCGGGAGCCGGGGAAGACCAGAACCATCAATTACTATGCTATCCAGTCCAGAAGGATGGAGAATGAAGAGGAAGTGCGGCAGGACTGGTATCTGGTGGACCTGCCGGGGTACGGCTTTGCCAAGACAAGCCAGCAGAACAAGGACAGCTGGTCTGCCTTCATTGCAGATTACCTGGAACATTCCCCCAGTCTCCAGATGATCGGCCTTTTAATCGATCTCCGCCATCCCGGCCTTCCCATCGACATGAAGGCCTATGAATGGCTCCGTTCCATTGCCCCGTCCCTCCAGATCATCGGGACCAAAGGGGATAAGCTGAAGCGGAATGAACTGGTGAAGAATAAAAAACTTCTGGAAAAATATTTCCCGGGAGACTTCCCGCCCATTGCCTACTCTGCTCTCACCGGAGAGGGCCGGGAGGAACTGCTGAAGGTGATTGAAGGAAAGATATGTGACTGATATGAAAAAACAGTTTTCCTTACTGCCCTGTTGGCGGCAGCGTCTATCACAGGTTTTGCCTATAATCTGTACGCTCCGAATTCCTTTGATCCCGTAAGCCCTAAGTCCTGGGACTACAGGACCGTGGAAGCCCTGTGCCGGGAAGGGAAAGCCCCTTCCTATACCACCGATTTCTTCAGCCGGGGCAGCATGACCCGCTATGAACTGGCCAGCGTGATTAAGGATATGCTGGAGCACCATAACGAAAAGGACAAAGATCATGAAAGTCTGATGAAACTGAAGAAGGAATACGCTCGGGAGCTGGAAGCCCTGGGATACAAAGAAGAAAAAAAGATTCCCGAAGGAAAACCGATGCTGGAAATGAGCGGAGACGGAAGAATCCGCTATAACAGTGACGGAGACGCTGACGGAAGAGTCCGGGTCAATACCCGGTGGCGCATCGGTGATGATACTACCGTCAATGCCGGCGGCACAAAGAATGTAAAATAAAAAACGCGATACCATGGTAATCCATGGCATCGCGTTTTTTGGTACGGGCTGGTGGGGACTGGGGAATAGGAACCGGGGAGTGGAGAGCGGGAGTCTGGCCTGCCCGTAAAGGTGCTTTCCCTTTGCTGCCTGACCGAATCCTCGGACTGGCAGGGGCGTTAAACCCAAAAATCCTTTTCCACAACCGGCCCGGGTCAGCAGGCCATAACCCGAAGGAAGCCCCTCTGCCCTTTCTTAATACACCATCACATACCACAGGATGAGCACTGCCAGAAGGAGCAGGTTGTATAGAGAAAAGAGGGCCAGGTACTCCTTTTTGGAGACGGCAGGAATATGGGTATAGGCTTTGAAGGAAATGAGGCTGGCCATGGAAGCAATGAGGGTGCCTAGCCGCCCACATCCACACCCAGGAGAAGGGGCGCCCAGTTTTCCGTATAGGGAGAAAGCATGACCGTGGCCGGCACATTGCTGATAAATTGGGAGAGGAGAAGGGATATCCAGAACTCATGGCCCCCTATGGTCTGCCGGGCCCAGGTGCTGAGGATGTCCAGACGTCCCAGATTTCCGACAGCCATGAAGAGAAGGGAAAAGAGGAGAAGCAGCTTGTAATCCACCTCCCAAAAGGCCTTCCGGTCCAGGAAAATCATGGCCGGCACCACCACCGCCATGACGAGGGCCAGGGGAATCAGACGAAGGACATGAAGAACACAGAGGAGGAGAAGGAAAAGGAGAAAGAGGGACTTCTTCCTTGGCAGTTCCATTTCCCTGGAAGGCAGGGAAGAAATGACGGTTTCCGGGAAAAGCCGTCCTGCCAGATACAGAAAAAAGCCGCTGATGAAGACCACCGGCGCTGTGGTCGATAGAAAATCAGACAGGGGCAGATGGAAGTATTCATAGATGAAAAGATTCTGCGGATTTCCTATGGGTGTCAGCATGCTGCCCATATTGGCAGCTATGGTTTCCAGCGTAATCAGCGGAATCAGAAGTGACCGCTCATGGATTTCGATAAAAGTGGAAATAGAAAAGGGAACAAAGATAATAAGGGATATATCATTGGTTATGACCATGGACGAAAAGAAGCAGGCACCGGTAAAGAAACGAGCCAGCTGCCGCACCGTGACTTTTCCGTCAAAAAAATGAAGCAGAGAGCCCTGGGAATGCCCCATTTTCCGATTTCCGCCGTAATGGTCATGAGACAGAACAGGATGCCCAGCAGATTCCAGTTTATGCTTTCCCAAAGAAGGGCAGGGGAGAAAGGCACAAAAAGCCCGGTGGCCAGAGCCAAAAGGGCGGCCAGCAGCAAATCGGTGTATTTTTTTATCATGAAAAGCCTCCGCAGGAATAAGATGTCTTTTTATTATAATGGAAATGGGACTGGCGGGGAATGGGGAATGGAGAATGGAGAATGGGGACTGGGAGATTGGGGAATGGGAGGACTTACCGGCTGGCCGTGGGCTGTAGTTTCTGAAAGAGGTCATAGACCTCAGACTATCAGACTTCAGACTTTGGACGGCATGGACTTCATGTATCACTCCGGCGTTTCCCCTTTCCTGCGAAGCGGGAAAGGAGGGAAACGCCGCGGCCAATCAGCAGAATGCTCATCATGCCAAATGACGCAGAAAGGTAAATTCGTAAACGCTGACTTTATACTTATTTCCCGAAGGGCAATCCACAACCCTCGGCCCGAAGGGCCGTCAAACTTAAGAACCCTCGGGCCCGAAAGGGCCAGTCAATCTTAAGAACCGTTCCCTTCACAACCCTTCTACACAACCTGCGGCGCCAGCCGCGCCCCTTTTTTATAAAACTTGCGGCGGAGCCGCTACCACCACCCTTTGAACCTTTTGAACCTTTTGAACCTTCTTAACCCTTTGAACCCTCACACCGAAGGTGTGTCCAATGCCGGGGTGCCCTTTCTTTTTCTGTATCCATGGATTATAATAAAGTCGTCAAATTCATAAGAAAAATGGGCAAGGGAGCCTGTTGGCACTATTTTGCCGCGGGCTTTTTCATTGATTTGCTTTATTTTTCCATGTTCAGGAAGAAGGCTTTTCTTCTTTCTTATTTCAAGGAGGATTTTTTATGTTCAGTGTGGCAGCACCTCATGCAAGAGGAAAATGTGCAGAAGATAATATTTTCGCAGCCAATAACAGAGCCATTGCGCTGGCGGAAAAATCGGCAACGATCAGGTGGTGAACGGCACCGTTGGTTCCATTCTGGATGAAGATGGAAACCTGGTAGTGCTGGATGTGGTGAAAGAAGCACTGACAAAGCTGAGTCCGAAGGAAATCTGTGCCTATGCACCTATCCAGGGGTACCGGAAGTTCCTGGATGACTGTATCGATCAGTGCTTTGGCGAATCCAGACCGGAGGGATATATTGATGCCTGCTCTACGCCTGGCGGTACCGGGGTGCTCCATCATGTAGTTCACAATTATTCGGAACCTGGCGATGAAGTACTCATTACGGACTGGCACTGGGGGGCTTACGACAGCCTGATTGATGACAATAACCGCAGGGTGAGGAGTTTTTCCTTCCTTACGGAAGAGGGACACTTCAATGCGCCGGCCTTTAAGGAAGCAGTGGAAGATATTCTGAAGAACCAGGATAACATCGTCATCATTCTGAACGGCATTGCTAACAATCCTACGGGCTACTGCATGTCTGTGGCTGAATGGCAGAAAGCGGTGGATATACTGAAAGACGCTGTGGCAGACGGCAGAAAGAATGCCATCCTGGTTCCGATGTGGCTTATCTGGACTACAGCGGGGAAAAACAGGAATGCCGGAAATTCTTTAAAGTTTTTGGCGGGCTGCCGAAGAATATTCTGGTGGTCTGTGCCTACACCCTTTCCAAAGGATTTACCATGTACGGCCAGCGCATGGGTGCCATGATTGGTATTTCTTCCGATAAGGTGTAATTAAGGAATTCGTAGACATTAACCAGTACAGCAGCCGTGCTACCTGGTCCAACTGCAACAGTGCAGCCCAGAATGCCATGATTCATATCTGTGAAGATCCGGATAAAATCAAGCAGCTCGATGAAGAAAGAGCCCGCTATTTCAAACTGATTCAGGAAAGGGCTTCCATCTTCATGAAGGAAGCCAGAGAAGAGGGCGTTAAATTTGTACCTTATATTTCCGGTTTCTTTATCACCATCCCTGTGACCAACTCCCAGGCTGTATGTGATGATTTGGAAAAGCAGCATGTATTCCTGGTACCTTTAAAGAAAGGTATCCGTCTGGCTGTTTGCTCTGTGTCCCGTGAAAAGATGAAGGGGCTGGCCCATAAGCTGGCTCTGGCCATCAAGCAGCAGGGGCCAGACAGTAATTTTCGGGCGTTTCTCAGCATCATTCGGGGCGTCATGGTATGGGGATCATGACCGGCCTGTCTGGTATTTACGAAAGGAGAGAGGAATATGGAGAACTTATTTGCCGCCCTCAATGCGGTGCTGAGCTTTGTCACTCCGGTTTCCGACTTTTTCTGGGATTTTCCAAAAATGTTCAGTTTCTGGAAAGATATTCCCCTGCTGGATCCTTCTCCCTGGCAATTATCGTACTGGTTGGTTCCGGCATTTACTTTACCATCCGCCTGGGCTTTATCCAGGTGAGGCTGTTTTCCGTGGGCGTTCATACGCTGGCTTCCCGAAGGAGCATTAAGGCGGGCATATCTCCGCTGGCTGCTTTCCTCCTCAGTACGGCCATGCGTGTGGGACCGGGCAATATGATCGGTGTTACCGGCGCCATTGCTGCCGGCGGTCCGGGGGCTCTGTTCTGGATGTGGGTTTCCGCCTTCTTCGGCATGGCCACCGCCTTTACGGAAGGAACGCTGGCCCAGATTTTCAAGGAAAAAAGAGGAGATACCTTCGTAGGGGGCCTTCCCTTTTATGCCAGAAAGCTCTGCGGTAACAAGGTATGGGTGGGTACCATTCTTTCACTGGTGTATATCGTATATGCCCTCATGTGCCTGCCTGCCCAGGGGTTCAACGTAGTCACCTCGGCCGGCGCCATCGCAGGACTTGCACAGCATATTCAGATACCGGTGCAGTCTACTTTCTATTATGTGGTTTCTGTGCTGGTGATTCTCCTCATGGCTTTTATGGCTTTCGGCGGTATCCGCCGTGTGTCCCGCTGGGCAGACGTGCTGGTACCGGTGATGGCTGTCATTTATGCAGTCACCGCGCTGCTGTTGATTCTTTTCAATGTGGACAGTGTGCCCTATTTCTTTAAGGCCGTGTTTGAAGGGGCCTTCAAGCCGGAAGCCGTTTTCGGCGGATTTCTGGGGACCGCTCTTCTCCAGGGCGTCAAGAGAGGGCTTATGTCCAATGAAGCCGGCCAGGGCACCATCACCATGGCCGCTGCTTCCGCCGAAGCCCGTCATCCCTGTGAACAGGGCATTATTTCCGCTCTGGGCGTTTTCCTGGATACCCATGTGATCTGTACCATGACCGGTTTCATCATCGTCATGGCCCATGAATGGGCACTGGATCCTGCGGCCTGGAAAGCCGCAGGCACCTATGGGAAATTCCTCTTTTCGGTGAACGGCCTGGCGCCGGAAATGCTGCAGGTGATGGTGCAGATCATGGTTTCCATCTGCTTCTGCCTCTTTGCCTATACCTGCGTAATCGGCTTCGTTTCCTTCTCTGAAATTTCAGCCAATCGTATTTCCTCGTCCAAAGGTTTCATCAATTTCATCCGCTGCCTCTGTGTTTTTGTGGCAGCCTTCGGCATTGCCTGCAACATTGCAGGCTACGACCTGTCAAACCTCTGGGCTTTCTCCGATTTGGGAAATATCATCATGGTATACTGCAACGTACCTATGCTTTACCTGGGGCTGAAATATGTAATTAGAGCGGCCCGCCATTATTCCGATGGCCATAGGGACTCCTTCGAATCGGAAAAGGTGCTGGGTATCAGGACAGCCTATTGGAATGGGGAAGAAAAATAAGGCATGAAAAAGACTGTGAAGAAATGATTTCCATTTTTTCACAGTCTTTTTTTTTATGTTCTGGCAGGTCTCCGCTTTCTCTGCCTGAAAAACTTCTGTACATAATAGGCCCCTGCCGCATAGAGGGACATAATCAGAAGATGGCCGAATGTGAAAGTCCAGAGGGTCACGGGGATGCTTCGGGCATTGGGAATGCGGAGAAGAAGAAGCCTGCTTCCCAGGCTGTAGTAAAAGGAAAAGTAAATGCCACCGGCGGTGAGAAGAATGACAAGCACTTTGTAGAGAAGAGACAGATGGGGGATTTTAGAAAATCCCATTCCTTTCTCCAGCCGGGGAAGAATGGCGCTCCAGTGAAGTCCAGATGGAATCCCAGGGCAATGACCATGACATAGCCGGCCACATGATGAATCTGGTGAGCAAGAGAGGTGCTTTCTGCATTCCTGTAGGAGGGTATGAGATATCATGAACCCGCTTGCCATGACGGCGGCAAAGGAACCAAGGAGCAGCAGGTCTGCGAGGAAGGTCAGTTTCCTGTCCGTGTTCCATCGGCCCCGGGTAAGGGAAGCATACCACTGCCTGTTGAACCAGGTGTGAAGAAGAAAAAGAAG
>ENA-OQBJ01000445-OQBJ01000445.1-human-gut-metagenome-genome-assembly--contig:-NODE-445-length-21882-cov-2.120386_pt1 | contig 21882 bp, 26 predicted proteins | sample MGYA00242743_ERZ504545 | MGnify/ENA primary metagenome ERZ504545 (study PRJEB26092, sample SAMD00036252) | human gut metagenome | host: Homo sapiens | study: EMG produced TPA metagenomics assembly of...
AACAATAGATAAGGATTATTGTGAATGTGGAATGCCGTTAGAAACAATTAGAGAGTCAGAAGCACCGTTAAAGGAACGAAGCGAACGTGTTTGAGGCGAACGCCGAGTTTGAGCGTAGTCCTTTGCTTTTAGGTGATTCAGACTCTTCTTAGTGTTTCTTATGGTATGGAACCTGAACAAGAAGCCTTATCTATTGTTTCCTTCAAGGACTGAGAGGCCGCTTCTCCAGTTAATAAATTAAATCCCAAGAATTACAGAATATCAATATATTCTCCGGCCAAAGCTTTATTCATACTTCTGACTGCACAGAATTTTCCGCACATACTGCAGGTATCACTATGATCATCTTCCGGGCTTCGGCTGTCACGGATGGCTTTGGCTGTTTCAGGGTCTAATGCACAGGCATACTGTGCGTCCCAGTCAAGTTTCTGACGTGCTTCAGCCATTTTATCATCAATATCACGTGCTCCGGGAACACCTTTGGCGATGTCGGCAGCATGGGCAGCAATCTTGGAAGCAATGATCCCTGTTTTACGTCATCTACATTAGGAAGCGCCAGATGTTCTGCAGGTGTTACATAACATAAGAATGCAGCACCATTCATAGCAGCAACTGCACCACCGATAGCGGATGTGATGTGATCGTAACCTGGAGCAATATCCGTAACAAGAGGGCCAAGTACATAGAACGGAGCACCCATGCAGATACTCTGCTGTACTTTCATGTTGGCAGCAACCTGATCAAGCGGTACATGTCCCGGTCCTTCTACCATTACCTGTACATTGTGGTCCCATGCACGTTTTGTAAGTTCTCCAAGACGCACAAGTTCTTCAATCTGGCATACATCGGTAGCATCGGCCAGACATCCAGGGCGGCATGCATCACCAAGGGAGATAGTAACATCATATTCTTCGCAGATATCAAGAATCTCATCATAGTGTTCGTAGAAAGGATTTTCTTCTCCGGTCATACACATCCATGCAAATACAAGACTTCCGCCACGGCTTACAATATTCATTTTACGTTTGTGTTTTTTTATCTGTTCAATCGTTTTACGTGTAATTCCGCAGTGAAGTGTGACAAAGTCCACACCATCTTCTGCGTGAAGACGGACAACGTCGATGAAGTCCTGCGCAGTCAGAGTTGCAAGATCTCTCTGATAGTGGATGACACTGTCGTATACAGGAACAGTACCGATCATAGCAGGACATTCATGTGTCAGTTTCTGGCGGAATGGCTGTGTGTTACCGTGGCTCGATAAATCCATGATGGCTTCAGCACCAAGATTTACAGCGCTCATAACTTTTTCCATTTCAATATTGTAATCCTTACAGTCGCGGGATACACCAAGGTTTACATTGATCTTGGTACGGAGCATGCTTCCGACACCCTCCGGATCAAGGCTGGTGTGATTCTTGTTGGCACAGATTGCAACCTTGCCTTCTGCAACAAGTTTCATAAGTGCTTCTGTTGTCATGTTTTCTTTTTTTGCTACAATCTCAATTTCAGGAGTGACAATTCCTTTTCTTGCAGCATCCATCTGTGTTGTGTAATTTCTCATGTGTTTGCCTCCGTTAAAAAATTAAATATAAGGTTATAATGCGTCAGCAAAAACACACAGATTTCGATGCAGGGAAACATTTCTCTACACAGATCTGAGGTTCATAAAAGAACTATGAAATTACTGACGCCTATATCAGATGGGAAAATCTGATACTTGTGTATGCGGTACAAGGTGGTGTCCCCAATGTACCGTTTCTAAACAACTCTTAACGAGTCGTTTTTATCATAGCCATTACGCCGCTTTTGTTCAGCGCTGTAATCAGCAGAAATGCAAGAATGCTTCCTGCAATAGTAGAAATCAGAAATGGAACTACATAGACGAAGATCCCGGCAGGAGTGATTCCCATAATATATACTGCAACAGGATAAGCAGCCAGGCCGCCAAGAATTCCTGTGCCGAGTGCCTCTGCAAGACAAGTCAGGCTGAGCTTGTGGCAAATGGAGTATACAAGTCCACAGCAAAGTGCTCCAACCATACTTCCGGGAAAAGCCATCATGCTGCCAAGACCAAGTAGATTTCGTAACAGGCTGGCACAAAATGCAATTCCTACACTGTACCAGGGTCCTAACGTGACTGCTGCCAGGATATTAATAATATGCTGTACAGGTGCACATTTACTGCCTGCAACCGGAAAGCTTAAGAAACTTCCGACGATGGCAAGAGCCGTAAATACACCGGCAAGAGCCAGTCGTCTTGTCCGTGAAGAGTCTGATGATAAAGTTGTGTGTGTCATAAATAAACATTCCTTTCATAAAAAAATACCCTTCATTCATAAAGCGGATGGAGGGTACAAAAAGTAAAAAAGAAGAGATGCGGGGGCATCTCTGTCAAATCAATACATGGTATGAATCCCTCCGTTGGCATTATCCAAATCAGGTAAAGGGTCGAAACGGAATTACGCTTCCTCTCAGCCGGTTTTCTCCAGCTCCCCCCTGTTTATAAAAAACTTTGTTCAATCGTTATTATAGTCTGGCATATCGGAAAATGCAAGAAAATTTTTCTGCTGGTAAGAAGAAGAGGGGATTTCATATGCTGTTTAAAAAGTCTGGAAAAATATAAGGAATCTTCATATCCTACAGATTAAGTAATAAAAGTAAGAAAAGCGGAAGCTGGTGTAAAAAATAGTTTCTGCTTTTTGCGTTTCGGTTATTCTATAGATGTCGGATGATTTGATGTATACATGACATAGAAAGGTATGCTAAAATAGAAAAAGATGTTGTTATAAAAACTGTACTGGAAAAGAAGCAGCGTACAGACAGATGTATGGACTGGAGGTTCAAAAAAAGAATGAGAGAGAATAATCTAGAGAGGTTTATCAAAGCGCAGGAGTCAGAATTTAAGACAGCTCTTGCAGAGATTAAGAGTGGACATAAGAGAAGTTGCTGGATGTGGTACATTTTTCCGCAGATTCAGGGGCTGGGGAGTAGCGGTACTGCAATGTACTACGCTATTGAAGACTATGAAGAAGCTAAAGCATATATAGAAAACGCAGTGACAAATGCACATTTAAGAGAGAGCTCAGAGGCACTTTTGCAACTGGAATCAGATGATGCAACCAGAGTCATGGGATGGCCTGATGATCTGAAACTGCGTTCGTCAATGACGTTGTTGCGCTGGCGGCAAAAGAGAATGAAGTCTTTCGGAGAGTACTGGATAAGTTCTTTGATGGAAAATTAGATGCGCAGACAGTAGATATCCTGGATATGAGATATCTGGTGATGAGAATTGATGAACCGGATTTTGGATGTGAAGGAAGACCGGACGGGGTAGAACCAATGGCTAAAGTAACCCTTCTGAAGCTGAAAAGTGAAGAAGAGATTCAGTTAGAGATTCCGGATGCGGAACTTTATCAGAAGGAGATTAATGAGGGCAATGAAGTGGCATTCAGTCCGGATGGGGTTATATTAAAACTTTCATAAACTATATGAAGCTATATGTGTGAAGCGTGGGGAGAACGTAAAAATGTGTGAAAAAGATCGCGTATGTGCTACATGAAAGGGGAGAGTGTAAAAATATGAAAAATAAAAAGGAAAAGAAGCAGGAAGAGGAAGAGCTGACCGGTATGGCGGCTGTATGGGATTATCTGAAAACATTTCTGATCATATTCTGTGTTGTATTTGCGATGAACAAACTGGTGTATATCAATGCCGTGATTCCGTCGGAATCTATGCAGAATACGATTATGAAAGGAGACCGGGTGCTGGGAAACCGTCTGGCATATATCAAAGATGATCCAGAGAGATATGACATTGTAATCTTCAAATATCCAGATGATCCGTCCAAGATTTTTATCAAGCGCGTGATCGGACTGCCAGGAGAGACGGTTACCGTGAAAGACGGGAAGATTTACATTGATGGAAAAGAGCAGACACAGGCGGTAAGCTTCTGCCCGGAAGAGATGGCAGGAAGCTTCGGACCTTATGAAGTTCCGGAAGATAGTTATTTTGTAATGGGGGATAACCGGAACAATAGTCTGGATTCCAGATACTGGGATAACACGTATGTAAAGAAAGAGGCAATTCTGGCCAAAGCAGGATTCCGGTACTGGCCGCTTAATAAAGTTGGATTTGTAAATAAATCTGCAGAAAAATAGTTGCAATTGTTTTCTGTGTTTTATATAATGAATAAAGTTTTGCGAGAAAAGGCTCTGAAGCGATATCAGGGTCTTTTCTTAACGTAAACACATAGAATGAAGATGAAAGATAGCGATATACACAGATGACGGAAAAGGAGGAAAACAGGATGGAAAAAGATATGACGGCCGGCACTCCCGGAAAGATCATTTTCAATTTTACAATGCCGATCTTTATCGGTAATATTTTTCAGCAGTTTTATAATATGGCAGATACGGTGATCGTCGGGAAATTTGTCGGTAATGCGGCACTGGCGGCGGTAGGAGCATGTGGAACACTGGTATTTCTGATCATTGGCTTCCTGCAGGGAGTTACGGCGGGATTTACGGTTGTTACAGCACAGCACTTCGGAGCCGGAAACATGAAGGCGATGAAGAAGTCTGTGGCATCCGGTGCGGTACTTACAGGGATCGTAACCGTTATTCTTACATTGCTGAGCATGATCAGTATGGCGAAGGTGCTGCATCTGATGAATACACCGTCAGACATGTATGGAGAAGCTTACGGATATATTATGGTCATTTGCGGCGGGATTGTGGCACAGGCACTTTACAATTATCTTGCAAGTGTATTAAGGCACTGGGCGATAGTAAGCGTCCGCTTTATTTTCTTGTGATTGCAGCACTTTTGAATATTGTGCTGGATCTGGTGTTTATCATTGTCTTTAGAATGGGAGCGGCAGGGGCAGCCTATGCGACAGTGATCGCACAGGGAATTTCGGGAATCCTGTGTCTGCTATATATTGCAAAGAAGGTTCCCGCACTGTATCTTCATAGAGAAGACTGGGAAATAGATAAGAATCTGGCCGGATGGCAGCTGAAGATCGGACTTCCGATGGCATTCCAATATTCCATCACGGCGATAGGAACGATTGTTGTACAGTCTTGCCTGAATATCCTCGGTTCTACAGCTGCAGCCGGATTTGCGGCAGCAAGCAAGATCGAGCAGGTGTTTACGCAGGCCTACGTTGCGCTTGGTACAACGATGGCGACTTACTGTGCACAGAATATGGGGGCAGGGAAATATACGAGAATCCGTAAAGGATTTAAGAGTGCAACATTGATTGGATTTATTTATGCGGTTGTGACAGGTGTGATTATTTTCTTTGTCGGAAAATATATGACGATATTCTTTGTATCAGAGAATGTAAATCAGATCATGGAATATGTGGATATTTATTTGAGGTGTGTAAGCGTGTCATTCCTGCCTCTTGTTATTGTTAATTTGTATAGAAACGGAATTCAGGGAATGGGATATGGACTGCTTCCGATGACAGCGGGGATTGCAGAACTTGTCGGACGGAGCGGTGCATCGCTGATTGCATCACATTTTGGCAGCTATATGGGAATCTGTCTGGCATCTCCGGCGGCATGGGTGCTGGCGGGAACACTTCTTCTTATTATGTACTTTGAGATCATGAAAGGAAAGAAAGACAGAAATTTGAAAAATAGATAGAAAACTGAAAAGCAACTTGTTATAATAAAATGTACGAATGAACATAGAAACATTGATGGGTGAAACAGCATGAATCAAAGAGTAATAAAAAAAAGTCCGCTGTAATATCTGTTCAGCGGGATGTCCGATCGATGCTTATGTAGAAGAAGGAACGCTTGTGTCGGTAGAAGGCAGCCGGGATCTTCCGGGGCAGAGTGGAGGATTATGTTCTAAAGGAGCTGCTTCCAGGCAGTATGTTTATAACAAAGACAGGATTCTGTATCCGATGAAACGGATCGGAAAAAAAGGAAGCGGGGAATTTGAACGCATATCCTGGGATGAAGCGTATCGGATGATTGCAGAGAATCTTCTCAGGATCAAAAAAGAATATGGTCCGCAGGCGGCAGCATTTTATGCGGGATATCCGAAATGGTACAGACCGGCACTTCTGCGGCTTGCCAATGCTTACGGGTCTCCGAATTACTGTACGGAATCCAGTACCTGTTTTCAGTCGGCGGCAATGGCATGGAAATCTATTTATGGAAATGACATCTGCTTTCCGGATCTGATGCATGCACAGACGGTTCTCGTATGGAGTAACAATCTGTATCATTCCAATGTGGGAATGGCAAGACCTTATCAGTCGTTAAAAGCACGTGGGGCGAAGATCATAGCCGTAGATCCAAGAGAGACCGTAACGACACAGGCAGCGGATATCCACTTGAAACTTCTGCCGGGAACGGACGGAGCACTTGCGCTGTCTATGGCACAGGTGATCATAGAAGAAGGGCTGTATGATAAAGAATTTGTAGAAAAATATGTATATGGTTTTGAAGAATACAAAGCGTATGTGAATCAATTTCCACCGGAAAAAGCAGAGAAGATCACCGGTGTAGATAAGAAACTGATCCGTGAAGCTGCCAGAATGTATGCATCTAACGGGCCTGCCGGGGTGATGTTTTCAGCGTCTCCAGTTGTACATAATATTAATGGAATGCAGAATTACCGGGCAGTGATGTGTCTGATCGCACTTACCGGCAACTATGATATTCCAGGTGGCAATCCGTCAAGACCGGGTCCGGTGTCTCCTTGCAATGAATATGGAAAAGTAAAACGGCTGGATACGATAGAAGCCATCGGTGAGAAAGATTTTCCGGCATGGTTTGATCTACCGTGTGAGGAAGCGCAGTGTACAAGAATTGCAGATTATATTCTGAAGGAAGAACCATATCCGTTGAAAGCTGTGGTGGGATTCGGCCTGAACCACAGAATGTGGCCGGAGCCGGAGCATTTTCAGAAAGCATTAAAAGCGCTGGACTTTTATGTGAATGTAGATCTGTTTTTCTCAGATTCAAGCAAGATGGCAGACCTGGTTCTTCCGGCAGCGTCTTCCTTTGAACGAGATGTTGTGCTGAATGGACGGGGAGGAATGTTCTTCCTGTCAGAAAAAGCAATCGAACCGGTCGGAGAGGCGAAGAATGATATTGAGATCATGATCGGCATGCTTCGTGCCATGCAGTTACATGATGAAGCATTGGAACATGGCTATGAGAAATATATGGAATATATTCTGGAGCCATCCGGTGTCACACTGGAGGAATTGCGGGCGCATCCGGAAGGGGTAAAAGGACGTGTGATCACTCCGCCTGCATTTAAGAGATATGAAAAAGAAGGCTTTCATACACCATCCGGTAAGGTGGAATTTGTATCACAGATACTCGAACGTTACAAAGACAGCCACGGATATTCCGGACTTCCGGAATACAGAGATTTCCGTGAGGTGTCAGGCATGGACAGGGAAGCATATCCACTGATTCTGAATACCGGTTCCAGAAAACCACAGCTTTTCCATGCAAGAACATACCGGGTACCGTGGCTTGCAGGACTTGAAGAGGCAACACTGGTAGAAATCCATCCGAAAGATGCGAAAAAGTATGGTATTGCAGATGGTGACATGGTGAGGGTATCTTCCCCGGTGGGAAGTATCTGCGGAATTGCGGCGGTTTACCTGAACAGCCAGCCGGGAATTGTACACGTCTATCATGGCAATGCAAAGGGTGAGGCAAATGATCTGATAGACAGAAATTATCTGGATCCAATTTCAGGATTCCCGGGATATAAAAGTTATTTCTGTAAAATCGAGAAAGAAAAAGGCGAGGTGAAGGCATGAGTTACCGATTAAAATTTGATCCGGATAAATGTGTCGGCTGTTATGCCTGTCATATAGCCTGTCTGGATGCACACCATGATGTGGAAGATGTAGATGCAAAGAGCCATCGGACGGTCAAAAAGGTAGTGAAAAATCAGTTTGAAAAGAATATCTGTCCGGGCTGTGCTCACTGCGGTATCTGTATCAAAGCCTGTCCGGTGCAGGCAATTTACAAAGATCCGAAGACTGGATTTGTACTGACAGACAAAGAAAAATGTATTGGATGTCATGCCTGCGAAAAGGTCTGCCCGAAAGACGTGATCCATTTTGACAAGGATGGAAAAATGGAAAAGTGTGACGGTGTATTGAAAGAATCAGGGAAGGGCGGGAACCTGCCTGCGTCAGAGTCTGTTTTCCCGGTGCGATTACACTGGAATAAAGACGAATAGATAAAAAGGTGAGACTGATAAAAGTAAGAATAGATGAAACTGGATAAAGCTAAGTAAAGAGAGATAAGGATAAAGGCGTATGTTAAAAATCAAGGAATATGTGAAGGCAGAAAGTCTGGAACAGGCATATGAACTGAACCAGAAGAGGACGAACTGCATTCTGGGCGGTATGTTGTGGCTTAAGATGTCGAACCGGAATGTACAGAAAGCGATTGATCTGTCCGGACTCGGTCTGAATCAGATCGAAGAGACAGAAGAAGAATTCCGGATCGGATGTATGACGACACTCCGTGAACTGGAATGTCATGAAAGATTGAACCAATGGTGTGAAGGCGCAGTAAAAGATGCGGTCAGTGATATTGTCGGCGTACAGTTCCGGAACCTTGCAACGATTGGTGGAAGTATATTCGGACGCTATGGATTTTCGGATGTACTGACGGTGTTTCTTGCAATGGACAGTTACGTAGAACTGTATAAAGGAGGGATTGTTCCATTACAGGAATTTGCGCAGATGAAAAGAGACAATGACATTTTAGTCAGAGTCATTGTAAAAAAGGATCAGAGAAATATGATCTATCTGGCACATAGAAATTCCAAGACAGATTTTCCGGTATTGACATGTGCGGTTTCAGTAAATGCTGAAAATGGATGCGTATGTATCGGTGCAAGACCGCAGAAGGCGGTCCGACTGGAACTGACAGAAGCAGTCAGAGAAAAAGTATGGAGTGGTGTCTGTACTGAAGAAGAGATGAAGAAAGAGGCAGAATGCATTGCTTCACAGGTAAAGACGGACAGTAATATGCGCGCCGGCAAAGAATACAGAAACCGTCTGGCATATGTTCTGATCCGCAGGACATTGGAAGCACTGAATACAAAAGGAGGAGATCAGTAGGATATGAAAGTAAAGATTCTTTTAAATGGGACAATGAGAGAAGCGGAAATATCCAGCGATCAGCTTCTGATCGATTTTGTCAGAGATCATGGACGCTATAGTGTAAAACGTGGATGTGAGACGTCGAACTGCGGTCTGTGTACAGTGTTTGTAGATGATAAACCAGTATTATCCTGTTCGATGCTGACAGCCAGAGTCGACGGATGCAAGGTAGATACGTTAGAAGGACTTCAGGAAGAAGCAAAAGAATTCGGTGCATTTGTTGCAGATCAGGGTGCAGAACAGTGCGGTTTCTGCAATCCGGGAATGATCATGAATGCAATTGCCATGTTCCGCGAGAATCCGGAGCCGACAAGAGAAGAGATCAAGGCATATCTTGCGGAAATCTTTGCAGATGTTCCGGATATGAAGGACAGCTTCGTGCAATGGAAGCATTTATCGAATATAGAAAGAAAGGAGAAAGATCATGAAAGCAGTCGGACAACCGATAAGAAAAAAAGACGCAATGGCACTGGTGACAGGAAAACCGGTATTCATGGATGATCTTGCTCCAAAGGACTGCCTGATCGTAAAGGTACTCCGAAGCCCGCATGCCAATGCGATCGTAAAATCAGTAAAGACAGATGTGGCAAAAAGGGTGCCGGGAATTGAAGACGTTTACACATGGAAGATGTGCCGCAGGAAAGATTTACAACAGCAGGACAGACCTACCCGGAGTTCAGCCATATGACCGGCTGATCCTGGACCGGCATGTCAGATATGTGGGAGATCCGGTGGCAATCGTTGCAGGTGAGAATGAGGCATGTGTGATAAAGCGTTAAAGATGCTGAAGGTGGAATACGAAGTGCTTCCGGCAGTTCTGGATTTTCATATGGCAAAAGATGGTGATGTTCTGGTACATCCGGAAGATAACTGGAAAGCACTCTGCAAGGTAGGCGCCGATAATAAGAGAAATCTCTGTGCAAGCGATTCTACGGAAGACGGAGATGTGGATGCAGTGCTGGCAGATTGTGATGAGGTCGTAGAAGGAACTTATCACGTCAGGGCTGCACAGCAGGCCATGATGGAGACATTCCGTACCACTTGCTTTATGGATGCTTACGGAAGACTGAATATTTTAAGTTCCACGCAGATCGTATATCATGTAAGACGAATCATTTCCAATGCACTTGGAATTCCGAAATCCAGGATCCGTGTCAGTAAGCCAAGGATCGGAGGAGGATTTGGTGCAAAACAGTCGGTTGTGGCTGAATTATTCCCAGCATTTGTTACGTGGAAGACCGGGAAAGCATCGAAGATGATCTTTACGAGAGAAGAATCACAGATTGCATCGTCTCCAAGACATGAGATGGAAGTTCATGTACGTCTTGGTGCATCCAGAGAAGGAAAAATCCGTGCGATTGATGTGTATACACTGTCAAATACAGGGGCATATGGAGATCACGGTCCGACAACAGTCGGATTATCGGGACACAAATCCATTCCTTTATATAGTTCTGCAGAAGCACACCGTTTTGCATATGATGTTGTCTATACAAATCACATGGCAGCAGGAGCATATCGTGGATATGGAGCAACACAGGGAATCTTTGCGGTGGAATCTGCGGTAAATGAGATGGCGCAGAGACTTCATATGGATCCTGTGGAGATCCGTCTTAAGAACATGGTAAGAGAAGGCGACGTTATGCCTGCATATTACGGTGAGACGGCGAAGAGCTGTGCACTTGACCGTTGCCTTGAACGGACTGCGGAGCTGATCGGATGGAAAGATAAATATCCATACAAAGATATGGGAAACGGCAAAGTCAGAAGTGTGGGAATCGCAATGGCTATGCAGGGTTCCGGAATCTCCGGTGTCGATGTAGGATCTGCAACCATTAAGATGAATGATGATGGATTCTATACTCTGATGATCGCAGCGGCAGATATGGGTACCGGATGTGATACGATCCTTGCACAGATGGCGGCAGAATGCCTGGATTGTCCGGTGGAAAATATAGAAGTCCTCGGAGCAGATACGGATTCGTCTCCATACGATTCGGGATCTTATGCGTCAAGTACGACATATGTAACAGGAAAAGCGGTAGAAAAAGCCTGCCAGAAACTGATCGCCAGAATTCTTGAGATTGCATCCGGTATGCTGGATGCACCGGTGGAAGAACTGGAATTTGCAAGCGACCGTGTAGAATGGCCAAAAGCACGGAAGTCTGTATCACTGATAGATATTGGTACGAAATCAATGTGTGGAAATGGCTGTGCACTGGAAGCAACAGAAAGTAACAGTTCACCGACATCACCGCCGCCATTCATGGCAGGAGCTGTGGAGATTGAACTGGACAAAGAGACCGGTCATGTGGAGATATTGGATTATAAAGCGGTTGTGGACTGCGGAACAGTAGTGAATCCAAATCTTGCAAGAGTACAGACCGAAGGTGGTCTGGTACAGGGAATTGGCATGACGCTTTATGAGAACGTCCAGTACAATGACAAAGGAACCATGTTGAATAATTCTTTCATGCAGTACAAGATCCCGTCCAGAAGAGATATGGGAAACATCCAGGTGGAATTTGAAAGCAGTTTTGAGCCGACGGGACCGTTCGGAGCAAAATCCATTGGAGAGATCGTAATTAATACTCCTGCACCGGCACTTGCACATGCAATTGCCAATGCGACAGGAATCTGGTTTAAGGAACTTCCGATTACCAGTGAGCAGATCGCAATGGGAGTTTTTGAGAAGGAAGATATAAAATAGATCATATATTAAAAAATATATGTATAAATGACTTGCAATCAGAACGAAAAGTCATTACAATATGGGGTAACGTTTAGAAAAATATGTGGAGGCCGCTAAGATGCAGTTATTAAAAGACAGAATCCGCAAGGATGGAAAGATAAAAGAAGGCAATGTCTTAAAGGTGGACAGCTTTCTCAATCATCAGATGGATGTAAAGCTATTTCAGGAAATCGGGAAGGAATTCAAGAGAAGATTTGAAGGTGAGGAGATTACGAAGATTCTTACGATCGAAGCTTCTGGGATCGGAATCGCATGTGTTGCGGCTGAAGTATTTGATGTACCGGTTGTATTTGCAAAGAAGACACAGACAAAGAATATTGCAGGGGATGTATATACAACAAAGGTAGAATCATTCACACACGGAAGAGTTTATGATATTATCGTTTCCAGAGAATTTCTTGGAAAAGGAGATAAGGTTCTTCTGATTGATGATTTCCTTGCTAACGGGAAAGCACTGGAGGGACTGGCAGAACTGGTTAAAAAGTCAGGAGCCGAGCTGGTCGGAGCTGGTGTTGTGATCGAGAAAGGATTTCAGGTTGGTGGAGATATCATCCGCTCCAAAGGAATTCATCTGGAGTCGCTGGCAATCGTAGAAAGTATGGATGAGAAGACAGGGGAAGTCGTTTTCCGTAATTAACAGCTAAAATTCAAAGGATTTTTTAAGGGAATGTGAGGGTTTCATATTCCCTTTTTTATTCCTATGCTATACTTTATGATAAGTATGTGAATGCATAAAGAGAACTTATAGTAAGGAGTAAGAACTTATAGAAAGAGTATTGTAAACTCAGCGGGGAAGCTCTCGCAGGCGATAAAAAGACAGGATTTGATGAAGCTACCTGTATGGGTGTTGCAAAACAGGTAAAGCAGCTTGTAGATGATGGGGTACAGGTTGCGATTGTAACAGGTGGTGGTAACTTCTGGAGAGGAAGAACCAGCGAGACGATAGACCGTGTTAAAGCAGACCAGATCGGGATGCTGGCAACAGTTATGAACTGTATTTATGTATCTGATATTTTCCGTTATGCAGGAATGAAGACAGAAGTATTTACACCATTTGTGTGTGGCGCATTTACTACATTGTTTTCTAAAGATGCGGCAGTAGAAGCACTGAATGAAGGAAAAGTTGTGTTCTTCGCAGGCGGAACAGGACATCCATACTTCTCGACAGATACTGGTGCGGTTTTAAGAGCAATTGAGATTGAAGCAGATGCTATGCTTCTTGCAAAAGCAATTGACGGAATTTACGATAGCGATCCGAAGGTTAATCCGGAAGCAAAGAAATATGACGAGATTTCTATTCAGGAAATTATTGATAAGAAGCTGATGGCTGTAGACCTGACGGCATCTATTATGTGTCTGGAGAATAAGATGCCGATGCTGGTATTCGGACTGAATGAAGAGAACAGCATTGTTGAGACGATGACAGGAACATTTACAGGAACAAAAGTAACTGTATAAGTATTATAATAGATTATTGCGATAAAAGGAGATCACGCTATGAATGAAAGATTAAAAACATTTGAGGAAAAGATGAAAAAAACAATTGGAAATCTGGACGGAGAACTTTCAGCAATCCGTGCAGGACGTGCGAATCCAAATGTGTTAAATAAAATTGTAGTAGACTATTATGGAACACCGACACCAATCCAGCAGGTGGCTAACGTATCTGTACCGGAAGCGCGTATGATCCAGATCCAGCCATGGGAGAAAAGCATGGTAAGAGAGATCGAGAAAGCAATTATGACTTCTGATCTCGGAATCAATCCTACCAATGACGGAACAACTGTACGTCTTCTCTTCCCGGAACTTACAGAGGATCGTAGAAAAGAACTGGTTAAAGATGTTAAGAAAAAAGGGGAAGCTGCAAAAGTTGCAATCCGTAACATCCGTCGTGACGGAATTGATGCAGCTAAGAAATTAAAAGGAACAGATGTCTCAGAAGATGAGATCAAGGACATGGAAGATGATCTGCAGAAACTGACAGATAAATATGTAAAAGAAGTGGATAAAGCTGTAGAATCAAAATCAAAAGAGGTTATGACAGTATAAGATCTGCAACAGATAAAAAGGCATAGAATAAGAAGGGGATAAGATCCAGAGAATCTGGAACTGTCCCCTCTGTTCTTGTATGACTGAAGAGCACTAAAAAGTTTTTTGATTACATAAGTTCAAATGTGTTAGTAGGAGGAAATAATCATATGAATGTACCAAAGCATGTTGCAATCATATTGGATGGAAATGGCCGTTGGGCTAAGGCAAAGGGAATGCCCCGGAATTATGGTCACGCACAGGGCAGTAAGAATGTAGAGCGTATCTGTGAGGAAGCATGGAGAATGGGGATTAAGTACTTGACTGTCTATGCATTTTTCTACAGAAAACTGGAACCGTCCGGATGATGAAGTCAATGCATTGATGAAGCTTTTACGTAATTATATGAAGACATGTCTGAAGACAGCAGCAAAGAATGATATGAAGGTTCGTGTGATTGGAGATATCACCAGACTGGATGAAGATATTCAGAAGAGAATTCTGGAACTGGAAGAGGCAACGAAGAATAATAGCGGTCTGAATTTCCAGATTGCGATCAATTATGGAAGCCGTGATGAGATGGTCCGTGCAATCCGGAAGCTTGCAAAGGATTGTATAGATGGAAAAGTGAATCCGGAAGAGATTGAAGAACAGACATTTGAACAATATCTGGATACAAAGGGAATTCCGGATCCTGATCTGATGATCCGCACAAGCGGGGAACTCAGACTTTCCAACTATCTGTTATGGCAGCTGGCATATACAGTAGTTTTATTTTACAGATGTTCCATGGCCGGATTTCAGTAAAGAAGAACTGGAAAAGGCGATTGAACAGTATAATCACCGCGACAGACGTTATGGCGGTGTGAAGGAGGAAGAAGAACAGAATGTTTAAGACAAGATTATTAAGTGGGATTGTTTTGGTCATTATCTTAATAGCAACAGTTGGAACCGGTGGCGGATTGTTGTTCGGTTTTCTGGCACTGATCAGTCTGATCGGATTGTCGGAGCTTTATAAAGTTGTGGATGTGCAGAGCAAGGTATTAGGTTTTACCGGTTATCTGGCAGCCGTTGTATATTACGGAATCTTATATACCGGACAGATGCAGTATGTGACATTTCTTACGATTGTATTTCTGGTCGTACTGATGGCGGTATATGTATTTTCATTTCCGGTATTTAAAGCAGAGCAGGTGATGACGGTATTCTTTGGTGTATTTTATGTTGCAGTGATGCTGTCTTATGTATACCAGACAAGAATGCTAGGTGACGGAGCTGTTGCAGTATGGCTTATCTTTTTGAGCTCCTGGGGATGCGACACTTGCGCGTACTGCGTAGGTATGCTTCTTGGAAAGCATAAGATGGCACCGAAGTTAAGCCCGAAGAAATCTGTAGAAGGTGGAATCGGTGGAATCGTAGGAGCAGCTCTTCTTGGGGCAATCTTTGCTCTTGCAGCGAATAAGATTACAGGAGCAGGTGTGAATCCGGGACAGTATGCAATTATCTGTGGAGTTGGAGGAATGATCTCACAGATTGGTGATCTTGCAGCTTCTGCGATCAAACGTAATCATGACATTAAAGATTATGGAAAACTGATTCCGGGACATGGCGGAATTCTTGACAGATTTGACAGTGTTATCTTTACGGCGCCGATCATTTATTATCTTGCAACATTTCTTGCAGGCAGATTGTAGGAGGTTCATATGAAAAAGATAGCAATTTTAGGTTCCACTGGTTCTATCGGGACACAGACGCTGGAAGTGGTCAGAGAGAACGGTGATATTGAAGTGCTTGGACTGGCAGCCGGAAGTAATATTAAGATGCTGGAAGAACAGATCCGTGAATTCCATCCGCAGATCGTGGCTGTATGGTCAGAAGAAAAAAGCAGAGGAATTACGTGTGAATGTAGCAGATACGGACACGCAGATCGTGGCAGGCATGGATGGACTTCTGGAAGTCGCAACCATGAATGATACAGAGATTCTTGTGACAGCGGTTGTCGGTATGATCGGTATCCGTCCTACAATTGAAGCAATCAAGGCAGGAAAAGATATTGCGCTTGCCAATAAAGAGACGTTGGTAACGGCAGGACATATCATTATGCCGCTGGCAAAAAGATGGGAGTATCGATTCTCCCGGTAGACAGTGAGCATAGCGCCATTTTCCAGTCATTACAGGGCAATCGTCACGGGGCAGTTCATAAGATTCTTCTGACCGCATCCGGCGGTCCGTTCCGTGGGAAAAAATCAGAAGACTGATGGAAATCAAGGTGGAAGATGCATTGAAGCATCCAAACTGGTCAATGGGACGTAAGATCACAATTGATTCCTCTACAATGGTCAACAAAGGTCTCGAAGTCATCGAAGCCAAATGGTTATTTGATGTAGATGTGGATCGGGTGCAGGTTGTAGTACAGCCACAGAGTATTATTCATTCTATGGTAGAGTATGTAGATGGTGCGATCATTGCAGAGCTTGGAACACCGGATATGAAGCTTCCAATCCAGTATGCATTATATTATCCGGAGAGAAGATTCCTCCCGGGGGACAGAGTAGACTTCTGGACATTGGGAAAACTGGAATTTGAGAAGCCGGATACAGATACATTCTATGGACTGGAGCTTGCATACGAAGCAGGAAGAAAGGGCGGAAGCTTCCGACTGTATTCAATGCAGCAAATGAACTTGCGGTAAGCAAGTTCCTGAACAGAGAAATCAAGTATCTGGAGATCACGGAGATCATCGAAGACTGTATGAAGGCACACAAAAATATTGAAAATCCAACATTGGAACAGATTCTGGAGACAGAAGCAGCGACCTATGAAAGAATCAACAGCAGGAGGTAATTAGAAATTTGGGAATTATATTAGCAATCTTGTTATTCAGCTTCATCGTATTTTTTCATGAGCTGGGGCATTTCTTACTGGCGAAGAAAAATGGAATTGATGTAGATGAGTTTGCTATAGGAATGGGACCGGCAATTTATTCAAAAGAATTATAAAGGGACCAGATACGCCGATACGTATCCTTCCAATCGGAGGGTTCTGTGCGATGGGGGAAGATGAAGAGGCGAATGATTCGCCGAATAACTTTAATAATAAATCCGTATGGGCGCGAATCTCAGTCATAGCGGCAGGGCCTGTGTTTAACTTTATTCTGGCTTTTATCTTTGCAGTGATCATAACGGCAATGGTTGGTTACGATAAGCCGGTAATCGGGGCAGTGGAATCCGGATATCCGGCAGCAGAAGCTGGTTTGAAAAAAGGTGACGAGATCGTGCAGATGGGGAATAAAAAGATCCACATTTTCCGTGAAGTCAGTTTTATAATCAGTTTCACTCTGATGAAGACGTGGTTGTCACTGTGCTGAGAAACGGAAAAGAAAAGACCGTTACACTGACTCCGAAGATGGACAAAGAACTGGGATATAAGAGACTCGGAATCGGCAGTTCCGGTTATACCAAAGCCAATGCACTGACGGCGGTCAAATATGGCGGCTATGAAGTGAAATTCTGGATCTGCACGACACTGGACAGTCTGAAGATGTTAGTGACCAGACAGATCGGAGTGAACGAACTTTCCGACCGGTCGGAATTGTTAATACGGTAGATACCACCTATAAGCAGAGCCGTTCCTATGGTCTGTTTGTCGTCATTGTAGAGATGCTGAATCTGGCAATTCTGCTGTCGGCGAACCTTGGTGTGATGAACCTTCTGCCGCTTCCGGCACTGGATGGGGGACGACTGGTATTCCTGATCATCGAAGCAATCAGAGGAAAGCGTGTGCCGCCGGAGAAAGAAGGGTATGTACATTTCGCAGGGATCGTGCTGTTGATGGCGCTTATGGTGTTTGTGATGTTTAATGATGTGCATCGGATATTCTTTGGGGGATAGAAGAAATCATTATTGACGATCTTAAGATTTGCGTTGCAGATTTGGTGAAATAATTACTATTATTTTTATAATTTTGTTTTTAAATCGGAAAGAAATCAAAAAGGAGATCTTTCCGATTTTTTGTGTATCTGGCTGCGTACATTGCTAATGGATGAAAGCATTTTGAGACTATGAAAAAAAGCATTATTGATGTAAAGAATAGTTTGTGATATTCTGATAAAAACAGAAGTTTTCTAATATATCAAATGGAATTCTTGCAAATAGATGTATTAGTATACGAAATAAAGAACAATGGCAGTGGAGGAAATAAAATGGCAGAAACAGAAAACAGTAAAGATCTGATCAGCGTGTTATGGAGTGGGGCAGACATACTCCGGTCTAAAATGGATGCAAATGAATATAAAGATTATCTGTTGGGAATTGTATTCTACAAGTATTTATCAGATTCATTTTTAATAAAAGTCTATGATATGATCTGTGACGATAAACCAGAGTCGTTAAAAGAAGCATTGGAAGCTTATAAAGAAGAATTAAAAGGTGAATATGCAGAAGACTTGGTTAAGGAAATGAGAGATGAATGTCACTATGTAATAGAACCAGAGCTGACATATACGTATTTTGCAGATGCAGCCAGAAATAATGCATTTAATCGTGAGCAATTACAAAAAGCATTTAATAATATTGAGCAAAGTGACCCGATATTTGCTGATTTGTTTACCGATATTGATCTCTATTCAAACAGACTGGGAACTGGTGATCAGAAACAGAGCGATACAGTTGCAAATCTAATTAAAGAAATTGATAAGGCTGATTTATTAAATTCAGATGCAGAAATATTAGGGAATGCATATGAGTATCTGATTGGTCAGTTTGCATCCGAGACGGGTAAGAAAGCAGGGGAATTCTATACACCGCAGGCCGTATCAAAGATATTGACTAGAATTGCGATTGCCGGGCAGGAAGAAAAGAGAGGTCTGTCCGTATATGATCCTTGTATGGGGTCTGGTTCACTGCTTTTAAATGCAAAGAAATATTCTGAACAGCCACAGTATATTAAATATTATGGTCAGGAATTAAATACTTCAACATATAACCTTGCCAGAATGAATATGTTCCTTCATGGAATCGTAGCAGAAAATCAGAAACTTCGAAATGGTGATACCTTAGATGGAGACTGGCCGACAGATGAAGAAACAGATTTTAATATGGTACTTATGAATCACCATATTCGGCAAAATGGAGTGCTGCTGACAGGATTCTTACAGGATGAGCGTTTCAGTGAATATGGTGTATTAGCACCAAAATCAAAAGCGGATTATGCATTCTTATTACATGGATTATACCATCTAGAAAAATAATGGAACGATGGCGATTGTATTACCACACGGAGTACTTTTCCGTGGCGCAGCAGAGGGAAAAATCAGAGAGAAATTACTTAGAGCAGGTAATATCTATGCAGTCATTGGACTTCCGGCAAACTTATTCTATAATACATCCATTCCGACATGTATTATTGTATTGAAGAAACACAGAGATGGCAGGGATGTATTATTTATTGATGCGTCTAAGAAATTTAATAAGGGCAAGAAGCAGAATGAAATGCTGGATGAGCATATTGACGAAGTAATGAATCTATACACAAAGAGAGAAACGGTAGAAAAAGAGGCATTTCTTTCAAGTTTTGAAGATATTGAAAAGAATGACTTTAATCTTAACATTCCTAGATATGTGGATACTTTTGAAGAAGAGGAACCAATAGACCTGAATATGCTGTTGACAGATATGAAAAAGACTGATGAAGAAATTGAAAAAGTAGAAGGAGAATTTTTATCACTTATGAAACAATTAACTTCTACAGATGAAACGATTATGACTTCTTTGAATGATCTGATTGGCATGATGGAGGGTAAATAGATATGAGAAAACCGACGATTAGATTTGAAGGATACACAGATGATTGGGAACAGCGTAAGTTGGGGGATTTGGTCGAGCGTGTAACAAGAAAAAATCAAGATTTAGTCTCAGAGTTACCACTTACAATATCGGCTCAATATGGACTTATTGATCAGAATGAATTTTTTGATAAGAGAGTAGCAAGTAAAGATGTCAGTGGTTACTATCTAATTGAGAATGGAGAGTTCGCTTATAATAAAAGCACTTCAACAGATGCTCCTTGGGGAGCTATTAAAAGGCTGGATCGTTATGAAAATGGTGTATTATCAACGCTTTATATCGTATTTGGGATAAAAGATAATAATTCTGTAGATTCCGATTTCTTGGTATCGTACTACAGTACAAATTTGTGGCATAAAGGTATTCATGAGATTGCTGCAGAAGGAGCGAGAAATCATGGACTTTTGAATATTGCACCAATAGATTTCTTTGAAACGAAGCTGATGATACCACCATATATTGAGGAACAGACGAAGATTGAAAGTATTTTGAGAAACTAGAAAGACTCATCACTCTTCACCAGCGAAAGTGTGAAGAAACGAAAAAATTAAAAAAATTTATGCTTCAAAAAATATTTCCACAAAAAGGAGAAAAAGTTCCAGAAATTCGAATTTTCCGGTCGTTTACTTGCTGATTGGGAACAGCGTAAGCTTGGAGACGTAATTGAAAAGTTGACAGGTGGAGCATCAATTGCACCAGACGATTATGTAGATGTAGGCTATAGAACTATTCCTAAAGGTGCAGTTAACAGTTCTGGTGCTGCTGACATGTCAGGATGTAAAATTGTATCAGAAAATTTTTCAAGAAAAACATTTCTAGCAAGATTTCATCTGGCGAGTTGGTAACATCATTAAGAGACCTAGTTCCAACAGCACCAAATATGGGTCGAATTGTACGTATTTGCGGAGAAACTGAAGATTTTCTAATGCCACAAGGCGTATATAGTATAATTGTAAAAGAAAGAATTTCGGAAGATTTTTTAATTACTTATTCAAATAGTACAGAATATCGAAAAATCATTATGGCTGAAAAAAATGGTTCTACTCAAGTACATATACGAAACGGTGAATTTCTAAATATTGATATTCCATTACCTTCACATGAAGAACAACGGAAAATTGGTGAGTATTTCAAAAACTCTTGACCACCTCATCACTCTTCACCAGCATAAGCAAAAATAACCTTAAAAATACCCTGAAATACATATAAATCACACTAATAATCACAAAGGAGGCAACTAAAATGCCAGAATTAGAGAAAATAATAGAAGAAAAATTGATTGATCAACTGGTTTACGAAGATTCTCAATGGACCTATCGTAAAGATTTAAAGACAGAAGAGGATTTATGGAAGAATTTTAAATATATCCTGGAACAGAATAATAAAGACAGGTTGAATGGAGAATCCTTATCTGAATCCGAATTTGAACAGGTGAAGAATCAGTTGCAGTTTTCTTCTTTCTACAAAGCTGGCGAGTGGTTAGTTGGTGAGAATGGAAAAGTACAGGTTCATGTACAAAGAGATACAGAAAGGTTGCATCTTGTGGTTATGAATCATGAACATATCGCAGGCGGCAGCAGTGTGTATGAAGTGATTAATCAGTATAGTGCGTTAAAAAATGAGGAAGATGATACATTACCGGCAAGAGATAGACGGTTTGACGTAACCTTGATGATTAATGGCCTTCCAATGATTCACATCGAATTGAAAAACAGACAACATTCGTATATGGATGGATTCCATCAGATAAAGAAATATATTGGAGAAGGTAAGTTTACGGGAATATTTTCTGCAGTACGGATGTTTGTAGTTAGTAACGGGGAAGATACCAAATATTTTGCGGCAGCAAATGATACAGAATTAAATCCTAAGTTTATGAGTGGATGGGTAGACAGGGATAATAATGCAGTAACAAATTATCTTGATTTTGCTAAAAGTGTACTTCGAATTCCAGAAGCACATGAAATGATCGCAAGATATACAGTACTGGATGAGGATGCAAAGAGATTAATCTTGCTTCGACCATATCAGATTCACGCAATTGAGTCTATACGAGAGGCTTCTAAAACTGGTAAATCCGGGGTATGTCTGGCATA
>ENA-OQBJ01000446-OQBJ01000446.1-human-gut-metagenome-genome-assembly--contig:-NODE-446-length-21874-cov-2.970341_pt1 | contig 21874 bp, 26 predicted proteins | sample MGYA00242743_ERZ504545 | MGnify/ENA primary metagenome ERZ504545 (study PRJEB26092, sample SAMD00036252) | human gut metagenome | host: Homo sapiens | study: EMG produced TPA metagenomics assembly of...
ATTCTCTGCATCAGATCTGGCTCTATGAAGGGGTAGATTGTTACTTCATGGCAACGGAGGAAATGCGCGAAGGCATGATGCGCCATGGGTTCCTTCAGACCGGCTGGTTGCTGTGGGCATCCCCGTGTCCGGCATCCTGGAAGACATGAAGGACAAGCAGGGGGTACGCCGGGCACTGGCCATTCCTGAGGGACAGCCGGCCATCTTGCTGATGGGCGGCGGCCTGGGGCTTGGCGGCATCGAAGAGAATCTTCAGGTCCTGGAAGCCATCCCCGGCCGCTTGACACTCCTGGTCGTAGCGGGGCGCAATGAACGCCTGCTGGAGAAGGTACAGGATTTCGCCGATGCCTCCCATCATCAGGTGCTTGTCTGGGGCTATACGGACCAGGTACATTTCCTCATGCGTGGTGCCGATCTCCTGATCACGAAACCGGGCGCGCTGACCATCAGCGAAGCGTTTGTCCTTGGCTTGCCCATGCTGCTCCATGATCCGATTCCCGGGCCGGAGACGGAAAATGCGATTTATGCGACACATCATGAGCAGCCGTCTGGCTCCATCCCGGGGAGAATATGGCAGCAGCCGTTCAGTCTCTGCTGCAGGGGTCGCGCCTGGATACGATGGGGGTCTCTGCCAGGCAGTGTGCCCGCCCGATGGCTGCGGCAGCCATTGCGCGGCGCCTTACGGATATGATGCATATGCTGCCGCAGCAGGAATGATGGCGGGAGGGCTTGCATTATCCGGAGGTTCTCCGTATGATTATGATAAAGAGGAGCTTGGCGGCAAAGAGAGGGGAAGACGCTATGAGGCTGAGAGAAAGGCGCAAGAAAGGCTGGTTTACCTGGTTCAATATCCTGCTGATTGCCATTATCGTGTATTTTTCATCCATCCTGATATCACAGCAGTTCTACCTGAGCCAGGTCAATGAGGATCAGGCTGCTGCCGAGGCAAGGCTGGCAGCAGCGCAGGAGGAACATGACAAACTGGTCAAGGAGAAAGAAAATCTGGGCCGTCTGGATTATATCGAGAAGATTGCGCGAGAGCAGCTGGGCATGACGCGCAAGGGCGAGTTGCCGTACAATCCGGGGAGGTCTGTCGAAGGGAAGTGAACGGCTTGAAAAGACGTTCTTTCCTTGACACTCTCAAGCGCGCAAGGTTATAATAAAGCGTGTATTTTCCATCGCGATTTAAGGAGGAAGAATTAATTTGTCCATTGAAGTCGGCAATGTAGTAGAAGGTGTTGTCACGGGCATCACGAATTTCGGTGCGTTCGTGGAACTGCCAGAGGGCAAGACCGGTCTGATCCATATCTCTGAGGTAGCGGATGTTTATGTAAAGGATGTCCATGATTTTCTCTCGGAACGGGACAAAGTCAAGGTCAAGGTGTTGAGCGTGGATGAGCGTGGCAAGATCGGGCTCTCCATCAAGCAGCTTCAGGAAAAGAAGCCGGAGATGCCTGCCGTACGGGAAATTCCTCCTTCCGCCCACAGCGCCCGAACCGTGGACCGCGGGATTTCCGCAAATCAAATCGCTTCAACAATTCTACGGCATCCTTTGAGGATAAGCTCTCGAAGTTCCTCAAAGACAGCGATGAACGGTTGACGGATTTGCGCCGTAAGACGGATTCCAAGCGCGGAGGCCGTGGAGCCCGTCGTTCGGACTGATAATCGGTATGATAAAAGCACTCTTACGGGGTGCTTTTGTGCTTTATGAAACAGGATGAGGGAGCATGAGCGACGAAATCATCAGCAAGGTGTTGGCGTATGGCGACAGGCATGGCCTGTTGCTGCCAGGCCGTCATATCCTGGTCGCCTGTTCGGGCGGTGCGGATTCGCTGGCCCTGCTTGACATCTTGCTGCAGCTGCGTACGCTGCGCCAGCTGACGATTACGCCGCGCATTTCGAGCATGGCATTCGCGGCCAGGACTCCCGTGATGATGCTGCCTTTGTGCGGCAGTTTTGCCGCAATCAGGCATTGCCTGCTTGGTGAAGTCCGGAGATGTGCCTGCCTTTGCCGCTCGAGAAGGACTTTCCCTTGAGCTGGCGGCGCGCACGCTGCGGTATCGTTTCTTGTGGCAGGCCAGGGAAGAAGCCGGTGCAGATGTCCTGGCAACGGCTCATCATGCCGATGACCAGGCAGAGACCGTACTCATGCGCATCTTGCGTGGCACAGGCCCCGATGGCCTGGCGGCGATGCGTCCGGCAACCGGATGTCACATCCGCCCTTTGCTGGGCGTGACGCGGCAGGAGATTGAGCGGTATTGCCAGGAACGCGACCTTGTGCCACGCCATGATGCCACCAATGACCTGCCGGATTGTACGCGCAACCGGCTGCGGCTCAAGGTTCTGCCTTATCTGCGCACACATGGCAATCCGGAGATATCCAGGGCTCTCTGCCAGCTGTCAGAGCTGGCATCTGAGGAGAATGACTACCTGGAGCAGGAACTGTCTGCTGCCTGGCCATATCTCCAGGCGGATAACTCAGAGCATGCTTTGTTGCTTGAGCCGCTTCAGCGGCTGCATCCGGCACTGCGCCGACGGGCACTGCGCCGTTTTTTCCGGGAGAATACCGGCAGCATGAAAGATCTCGGATTCTTACATATCCAGGCGCTTTCCCATCTTGTCTCCTGTGGCCAGACAGGAAAGCAGCTGGCCCTTCCGGGCGGCTGGCAGGCGTCCGTAGCGTATGGGCGCCTTGGCCTGCGGCTCCAGGCAGAAGCGCGGCCGGCAAGAGCTTGTCTAAGGTGATAGCGGCAGCCGTTCCCGGCAGGACCTGTCTTGGTTCGTGGATCCTTCATGCCAGCTTGCTGACAAAGTGTCCTGCCAGCACGACCCCTGCCGGCTTCTATCTGGATGCTGGAGTCCTTGAAGATGGCCCGCTTGTCCTGCGGACTCGTCGGCCCGGTGATATCATGAGTTTGCCGGCCGGCCATAAAAAACTCAAAGATATATTGATTGATGACAAGGTGCCGCGCGAGGCGCGCGACGGTCTGCTGCTCCTGGCATCGGGACATGAAGTCCTCTGGGTGATTGGCCGCAGGCGCAGTTCCCGGTATCCTGTTACGGAAGATACCAGGAAAATCTTGTATTTTCGGCTAGAAAGAAAAGAGGATAAAAAATCATGATGAAAGATGATATCGCGAAAGTCGTATTTTCGGAAGAAGACCTCAAGAAACGCGTGGCAGAGCTTGGCGCTCAGATCACGGAAGACTATAAAGATGCAAAAGAAACGATTTACTGTGTCGGTATCCTCAAAGGTGCTGTGGTTTTCTATACGGATCTCGTACGCAGCATCAACCTGCCGGTCCATTTTGATTTCATGATTGCCTCAAGCTACGGCAATGGCACGGAAACGAGTGGCACCGTCAAGATTCTCAAAGATCTTGATTACGACGTAGAAGGAAAACATCTGATCATTATCGAAGATATCATAGACTCAGGTACGACGATGAATTACCTCATGAAATATTTCCGTGAGCGCAAACCGAAAAGTGTCAAGCTCTGCTCCCTGCTTTCCAAGCCATCCCGCCGCACGGTCGATGTGAATATCGACTACTGTGGTTATACGGTGCCGGATGAGTTCCTGGTGGGCTATGGACTTGACTATGCAGAGAAGTACCGGAATCTGCCGTACATCGGTGTGCTGAAGCCTGAGATCTACGCATGAAGGACCGGTACGCCCTTACTCTGGAATGAAGGAGGACAATGGTTTGAATAAGTTTCTACGCAATGTAGGGTTTTATCTGCTCATCATCCTGGTGGCGATATCCATTATCGATTATTTCTCCACGAGAAATACGAACCGGCAGGAAGTGGAATATACCCAATTCCTGCATCAGGTAGACGCCGGCGAGGTCGCCAAGGTGGTCATCATCCAGAATACCATCCGTGGCACGTTGTCTGATGGCACGGAGTTCACGACCATCACACCCGATGCGCCGAATAATGACCCGGATCTCTATCAGAAGCTCACCGCGAAGGGCATTGACATCGCGGCGGAAAATCCGCCCGAACCGCCCTGGTGGTCGCAGATGTTCTCGTCGGTCCTGCCCATCCTGCTGCTCATCGGTGTCTGGTTCTTCATCATGCAGCAGACACAGGGCGGCGGTGGCCGTGTGATGTCGTTCGGCAAGAGCCGGGCACGTATGAGCGGTGCTGATAAGATCAAAGTCACATTCCGCGATGTAGCGGGTGCTGACGAAGCGAAGCAGGAACTCGAGGAAGTTGTCGAGTTCCTCAAACATCCGAAGAAGTTCAACGATCTCGGAGCGCGTATCCCGAAGGTGTCTTGCTTTTTGGCCCTCCGGGTACTGGTAAGACGTTGCTGGCTCGTGCCGTTGCCGGCGAGGCCGGCGTGCCATTCTTCTCGATCTCGGGGTCGGATTTCGTTGAGATGTTTGTCGGTGTCGGTGCTTCCCGTGTCCGCGACCTGTTTGAACAGGCCAAGAAGAATGCTCCCTGCATCGTCTTCATCGATGAGATCGATGCAGTAGGACGTCAGCGCGGTGCCGGTGTGGGCGGCGGTCACGATGAACGTGAGCAGACGCTGAATCAGCTGCTTGTTGAGATGGATGGTTTTGCTGCGAATGAAGGCATTATCATCATTGCTGCAACGAACCGCCCGGATATCCTGGATCCGGCTCTGCTGCGCCCTGGCCGTTTCGACCGCCAGATTGTCGTGGACAAGCCGGATGTACGCGGACGCCTGGCCATCCTCAAGGTCCATACGAAGGGCAAGCCGATTGCCAAGGATGTGGATCTTGATATCCTGGCGCGCCGTACGCCGGGCTTTACCGGTGCGGATCTCTCGAACCTGGTCAATGAAGCTGCCTTGCTGGCTGCACGCCGCGACAAGCATCAGATTTCCATGGTTGAGATGGAAGAGGCCATTGAACGCGTCATCGCAGGTCCGGAACGCAAGTCCCATGTCATGAGTGACGAGGAGAAACGCTTGACGGCTTACCATGAGGGTGGACATACGCTCGTAGGCATGATGCTCAAGCATGCGGATCCGGTACACAAGGTCACGATTATCCCGCGCGGCCGTGCAGGCGGGTATACGCTGATGCTGCCTAAGGAAGACCGCAACTATGCGACGCGTTCGGAACTCCTGGACCGTCTCAAGGTTGCGATGGGCGGCCGCGTGGCGGAAGAAGTGGTCCTGAAGGAAATCTCAACAGGTGCTTCGCAGGATATCCAGCAGGCTTCGCGCATTGTGCGCAGCATGATCATGCAATATGGCATGAGCGAAGTACTCGGACCAGTTGCTTACGGCGAGAGCCAGAATCATCAGGTGTTCCTGGGACGCGATCTCAATCATCAGCGCAACTACTCAGAAGAAGTGGCCAGCGAGATCGATAAAGAAGTCCGCAAGTACATGGAAGAGGCCTATGAAGCCTGCCGCAAGATCATCACGGAGAATCGCGACAAGCTCGAACTCATCGCGCAGGCTCTGATGGAGCGTGAGACGCTCACGGCATCGGAGCTTGAAGAACTCCTGACCACGGGGCACATCCATGACGATACGGATGATGATGCCGGTGAGGATCCTCATGATCCGAAGGACGGGAATCCTGCGGTAACGCCTCTGCCGGTCGTTGAGGATGACTCGCCCGCAGACAGAGAAACAGCTGACGAACACGATGAGCAGCAGGAAAAAGATGCGGAACCGAAATTCAATGTGACGCATTACAGCAAATAAGTTCGTATGCAAAGCGAAGAACATGCCGGTATGGCGTGTCCTTCGCTTTTTTTATCGCACCGTACGGTGTATAATGTAAGACGTATTGAAATGGGGAGGTGGCGTACTTGCGCGCAAAAATACTTTCTCTGCTGCGTTCAGCAGGGGATTCTTATCTTTCCGGTGAAGAAATCGCGAAACGGCTTGGCGTCTCGCGGACCGCGGTCTGGAAGCATATCCAGGAGCTGAGGGAAAGCGGCTATGACATCGTGAGCCATTCCCGCAGCGGGTATTCCCTGCGGGAGGCACCGGATCGCCTGCTAGCAGAAGAGATACGGCACGGCTTGCAGACACAGGTCATTGGCCGGGAAATCCATGCGTATGATTCCGTGGATTCGACGAATCTGGTGGCAAAGCGTCTGGCACATGAAGGCGCACCGGATGGTACCGTTGTGGTGGCTGAAGAACAGGGGGCCGGGCGCGGGCGCCTGGAGCGGCACTTCTTCTCGCCCAAAGGAAAAGGCATCTGGTTTTCCGTACTCCTGCGACCGCCGTTCTTGCCGCAGGAAGCGCCAAAGTGTACACTGCTGGCCGCTGTGGCTGTCGCCCGGGCGATGAAGTCTTTTGGGCTCAAAGCCGGTATCAAATGGCCGAATGATCTTTTATATCAGGGCAAGAAATTGGTAGGAATCCTGACAGAAATGAGTGCCGAGATGGACAGCATCAATTATGTCATTATCGGTACGGGCATCAATGTCAATATTTCCCAGGATGAATTTCCTGCTGAGATCCGTGGCGTTGCAACCTCTTTGCAGGAGATGAATGGAGAGAAGATCCCGCGTGTCCCTTTTTTCCGCGCTGTCCTGCATGAATTTGATACCCTGTATCAGTTGGTGAAGGAACAGGGCTTTGATGTTGTCTTTGATGCCTGGCGTGAGTTCACTGTGACGCTTGGCCGTGAGGTGCGCGTCATCGGTGTCCGCAGTGGTGAGAGCTTTACGGGGACGGCTGTCGATATCGATGCCGATGGAGCGCTGCTGGTTGATACGCCATATGGCCGTCGCCGCGTATTAGCGGGCGATGTATCCATCCGCCCCAGTCATATCGAATAATATTTTACAGGAGGAATTCCTTTGTTATTAGTCTTGGATATCGGGAACACCAATATCGTCATGGGGACCTATGAGGGTCGCCAGCTCATGAAACACTGGCGCATCTCGACGGACCGCCAGAAGACCGGTGATGAATACGGCATGCTCATCAATGCCCTGTTCCAATATCAGGGTATCGCGATGTCGGACATCAAGGCCATCATCATTTCCTCGGTCGTGCCGCCGCTTGTTGTGCCGCTCGTCAAGATGTGCGAGCGCTATTTTCGCCTGCGCCCCCTGGTCGTCGGTCCTGGTATCAAGACGGGCATCCGTCTGAACTATGAGAATCCGCGTGCCATCGGCGCGGATCGCATTGTCAATGTGGTCGGTGCGTATGAGCAGTATGGCGGGCCCTTGATTGTCATTGATATCGGCACCGCGACGACGTTCGATGTCGTGGCTGAGAACGGGGATTTTTTGGGCGGCGTCATAGCACCGGGCATTGGCACAAGCTCCGATGCCCTGTTCCAGCGTGCTGCCCAGTTGCCGCGCATCGAACTTGTGCCGCCGAAACACATCATTTGCCGCAATACGATACAGGGCATGCAGGCTGGGATCATCTTCGGCTACGTGGGACAGATCGATGAGATCGTGCGCCGCATCAAGCAGGAAATGAACAGTGAGAAACCCGTGAAGGTCATTGCGACGGGCGGTCTGGCACGCATGATTTCACGAGAATCCTCGACCATCGATACGATAGACCATTTCTTGACGTTGACGGGGCTGCGGGTGCTTTATGAGCGCAACCAGGAGCGCGTCCAGGAGAGAAACAACAAATGAAGATAGGCAGATTTCACTTTGATACCCCTGTGTTCCTGGCACCGATGGCAGGTGTGACGGACACGGCCTACCGTGTCATCGCGCACGATATGGGATGTCCGCTCTGCTATGCGGAGATGGTATCCTGCCAGGGCATCCATTTCCGCAATGAGCGTACGCTTGCGATGCTGCAGTCAGAACCGGAGGAACGGCCGCTGGCCATGCAGATTTTTGCCAATACACCGGCGATGGCAGCTGAAGCGGCGAAATTCATTGAAGATCTGGGGACAGCGGACATCCTTGATTTCAACATGGGATGTCCTGCACCCAAGATCGTCAAGAATGGCGAAGGCTCGGCACTGATGCGTGAGCCGCGCCTGGCATACGAGATCCTGTCGTCTGTGCGCAAGGCGGTGAAGATGCCGTTCACGGTGAAGATGCGCAAGGGCTGGGATGATGACCATGTCAATGTGGTGGAGATGGCAAAGCTGGCAGAAGAGGCCGGCGTAGATGCCATCACGGTCCATGGGCGTACGCGTGAAGAATTCTATCGCGGGCATGCCGATTGGGAGATCATCCGCCGCGTCAAGGAAAGCGTGCAGATTCCCGTCATTGCCAATGGCGATGTGCGCACCGAGACAGATCTCGATACGATCCGGCGCGTAACGGGCTGCGATGGCGTCATGATCGGGCGGGCTGCGCAGGGGAATCCCTGGATCTTCCGTCAGTTGACTCATTACTGGCAGACTGGTGAACGGTTGCCAGGCCCCACGATGCAGGAACGTGCTGCCGTACTCCTGCGTCATCTTGATCTCCTGCTGAAATACAAGGGAGACTATGTCGGCCGCGCGAGATGCGCAAGCATGCGACCTGGTATACGAAAGGCATTACGCATGGCGCTGTGCTGCGCGAGCTTTTCAACAAGGCGACAACGCGACAGGATTTTGTCGCGATCATCGATGAATATTTCCAGAAAGGATGATTATCATGGCAGAAACGAAGACCGTTCCAGTCTGGAACCAGTACAGTGAGGACGAACGACAGGCACTTGAGAAGCTTTGTACCGGATATCGTGAATTCCTCTCTCATTGCAAGACGGAACGCGAGAGCGTCAAGGAAGCCATCCGTCAAGCAAAAGCAGCAGGATATCGCGACTTGAAAGAAGTCATTGCCTCTGGACATAAACTGGAAGCCGGAGACAAGGTCTATGCCGTCAATATGAAGAAAGCCATTGTGCTGTTCCAGATCGGCGAGGAGCCGATAGCCTATGGCATGAATATCCTGGGAGCCCATATCGATACCTGCCGTCTCGATGTCAAGCAGAACCCGCTTTATGAGGATGGCGGACTTGCCTATCTCGATACGCATTATTATGGCGGTATCAAGAAGTATCAGTGGGTCACGCTGCCGCTGGCTCTGCACGGCGTCGTGGTGAAGCCGGACGGCAAGGTCATTGAGATCTGCATTGGCGAGGATGAGGACGATCCTGTATTCTGCGTTACGGATCTGCTCATTCATTTATCGCAGGAACAGATGAAGAAGAATGCGGCCAAGGTTGTCGAAGGCGAGGATCTTGATATCCTGGTGGGCAATCATCCGCTGAAGGACGCGGACAAGGATGCCGTCAAGGCTGGTGTCCTGAAACTTATCAAGGATAAATACGATATCGATGAGGATGATTTTGAGTCAGCAGAACTCGCCCTGGTACCGGCTGGCAAAGCGCGCGACCTCGGCTTTGACCGCAGCATGATCCTGGCGTATGGCCAGGATGATCGCGTGTGCGCCTATACGTCCTGCGGGCTATGCTGGAAACGGAGAAGGTGCGCCGGACGGCGTGCTGCCTGCTGGTTGACAAGGAGGAAATCGGCAGTGTCGGCGCTACGGGCATGCAGTCGCATTTCTTCGAGAATACGGTTGCTGAGCTGCTCAATGCCCTGGGCGTGTACAGCGAACTGACGCTGCGCCGTACGCTGGCAAATTCCAAGATGCTGTCATCGGATGTGTCGAGTGCTTATGATGCGTTGTATGCTTCGGCTTTCGACAAGAAGAATGTGGCGTATTTTGGCCGTGGATGGTATTCAATAAATTCACAGGCGCCCGTGGCAAGTCCGGTTCCAACGATGCGAATGCGGAGTATCTGGCAGAGCTTCGCCGTATCCTCAAGAAGCATCATGTGCATTATCAGCTGGCAGAACTCGGCCGCGTCGATCTTGGCGGCGGCGGTACAATCGCCTATATCATGAGCTTTATGGCATGCAGGTCATCGACAGCGGCGTGGGGGTCATCAGCATGCATTCTCCATGGGAGGCCACGAGCAAGGTCGATATCTACGAGACGCGCAAGGGGTATACGGCTTTCCTGCTTGAAGCATAAAGGTGCTGTGAGGCATATGCTGCTTTTGTGTGCCGCTTTTGCAACGAAAAGAGCCTGTATCATCCGGATCTGGATGATACAGGCTCTTTTTGATGCCTCTTTATTGCGTTAGTCTCGATGGCTGTTTCGAGGGCAATCTTGATCATGTCATTGAAGGAGGTCTGGCGATCCTCTGCCGAGCAGCTCTCGCCAGTCAGCAGATGGTCGCTGACCGTGAAGAGTGCAAGTGCCTGGACGTGGAACTGTGCGGCAATCGTATAGAGTGCTGCCGCTTCCATTTCGACAGCGAGTACGCCATACTGACGGAGTTTGTCATTGTCGATTTCGTCGTCGTAGAAACGATCCGCCGAGAGGATGTTGCCTACTTTTACCGGCAAATCCAGGTTGCGTGCATTCGCAACAGCTTTCTCAAGCAGGCTGTAATCTGCAATCGGTGCGTAGTTGATGGATCCGCCGAAGATGTTGCGGATGATCGAGGAATCCGTGCTGGCTGCCTGAGCGATGAGGACATCGCGGAGCTTCAGATCTTTATGCATGGCACCGCAGGTACCGACGCGGAAGAGTTTCTTGACGCCGTATTCTTTGATGAGTTCATGGGTGTAGATGGAGATGGAAGGGATGCCCATGCCCGTACCCTGGACGGAAACGGGAACTCCTTTGTATGTACCCGTGAAGCCGAGGATATTGCGGACGGACGTGTACTGTTTCGGATTTTCGAGGAAGTTCTCAGCAATGAATTTGGCGCGCAGCGGATCGCCCGGCAGCAGGATGCGCTCAGCAATCTCGCCCTTTTCGGCAGCAATATGAGGTGTAGCCATGGTCATTCTCCTTTACATGTTCCGTGCAGATAAATTGCTATCTGTTCTGAAAATTTAAAACCTATGGCCTAATTATAAAAAAAAATAGAGAATAAGAAAAGCCCAGCTGTCCTTTTTCTATGCCGGAATCCCTTGATGTCACTTGAAATGAGCCGATTTGCGTACAAGATTGCCTAATCCCGTATATTCACGACAGAAATTGACAAATAGAGGAAAATATGTTATAATCCCAGATGTTGATATAAGTTGTCAGGACAATCGCGGCAGCCCTTGAGGCTGATGAGGAAAGTCCGGGTCCATAGGGCGAGTGTGCTGGATAACGTCCAGCGAGGGTGACCTTAGGGAAAGTGCTATAGAGATTTAGACCGCCTGATTTGTCAGGTAAGGGTGGAAAGGTGCGGTAAGAGCGCACCAGCAGACCAGGTGACTGGCTGGCTTTGGTAAACCCCACACGGAGCAAGACCGAATAGGGAAGGGATGATGCGGCCCGCGGAACCTTCCGGGTTGAGTCGCTTGAGCCGGCAGGCAACTGCCGTGCCTAGATAAATGATTGTCACCGCGCAAGCGGAACAGAACTCGGCTTACTGATGACTTATAACACGATGCATGCAACGAGGCTGCCCTTTCTGGCAGCCTGTTTTCATGTCTGGGGGGAATCTGAAAACAATCTGAAAGAATTTCATACGAAGCTAAAAAAGAATCATCAAGAGACAGGAATACGACGACTTTTGTCGTATTATATATATTAAAGTTGGGTTTAAAAGAATAAGCTGAGTCCAGCCCAGGAGCGGGGGAACCAAGTTTTTGGGGTGAACGTCTGGCTCACGGTGTCAGGTCGCGCAGACCTTCATGGTGAAAAAGGCGAGGGCGGTCTTCTCTACCTAACCCGGCAGCTAACCTCGTAAGCGAAGAGAGAGAGGAGTGGCTTTTTGAGTAAAGCAATGCGTATTTTCGCACTATCCATGATCCTTATGTGCTGGTTTTCTGTGGCGGGGGCTTCAGCGTTCCGCGTCGGAGACAGGGCAGCGATGTAGCAGAGATCCAGGGGCAGCTTGCCAGCTTGGGCTACGATGTTGCAGCAGATGGTGACTACGGTCCCGCTACGGCAGAAGCAGTCAAGGCTTTCCAGGCAACTCAGGGACTCAGTGCAGACGGCCTTGTCGGCCCGTCCACTTATGCGGCACTGCTGGGCAAATCCATGCCAGAAGTCAGCCGTGGCACAAACTACATCTCACGCCGCGTTGTATCGGAGTCCATGAATTATCTCGGTGTGCCGTATGTCTTTGGTGGTACGACGCCGAGCGGTTTTGATTGCTCCGGTTACGTTCGCTATGTATTTGCCCATGCCGGCGTTTATCTGCCGCGCACAGCTGATGCACAGTATGAATGCGGCTATCCGGTGTCCATGGGCGAGCTCGTGGCAGGTGACCTTGTGTTCTTCTCCACGTATGAACCGGGTCCGTCTCACGTTGGCATTTATTTGGGCGATGGTGAGTTCATCAACGCTTCTTCGAGCCAAGGTGTGTCCATTGCTTCCCTGTACAGTTCTTATTGGGGTTCCTGCTATATTGGTGCCCGCCGCGTAATGTAATTTTTTGGAGAGGGGCTGAAGTCTCTCTCCCTTTTTTTGGAAAGGATGAGCGGATTGGGAGATATTTTCCTGGTGTTCCTGATTCTCTTGATGATTGCTTATGCGTATTGGGACGAGCTCTTCACGGAGTGATACAGCTGGCCGTTCACTGCTATCGGTGAATGGCCTTTCTTGTAAGCGGAACCAAAATTATTCTGAAATTTTCGTGTAAGCAGTTGCATATTGAGGGCTTTTTTTGTAAGATGGTATAACGTACAGGTCAGGAAGAAGGCGATGGTATGAAATCGAAACAGGCTTTCCACTTGGCTGCACTGGCGGAATGCCCGGGCCTTGGCAGCCACCGTTTGCGACTCCTCCTGGAGCATTACAGCAAGGCCGAGACCATCTGGCGCTTGCCTGCGGCAGAGCTGGCGCAGCAGGTGCCGATGCCTCGCAAACTCTGTGAGGCCGTGGATGCTTTCCGCCATGAACACCCATCGCGGCCGGCGGAGCTCTTTGAACTCTGTGCCTCGCGGCATATCCATCTCTGTACCATTGAGGATGAGCTGTATCCTAATATATTGAAGGAAATTTTCTCACCCCCAGTGGTCCTATACTATCGGGGAACACTCCTGCCTGATGCCCTGCGCATCGCGATGGTGGGAGCGAGACGCATGAGTCGTTATGGGGAGGCACTGGCCTTGGAGTTCGGCCGGAAATTGGCAGAAGCAGGCATGACCGTTGTCAGTGGTGCGGCGCGTGGTATTGATACCTGTGCGCACCGCGGTGTGCTTGACGCAGAGGGTCGGACTGTGGCCGTGCTTGGCTGTGGTGTCGATGTTGCGTATCCGCGGGAAAACAGACGTCTCTTGTCCGCAATCGCGGAACGAGGAGCCGTTCTTTCCGAATATTCACCAGGAACGCCGCCGCTGCCTGCATTCTTTCCCGCCAGGAACCGCATCATCAGCGGCCTGGCACAGGGAACGCTGGTAGTAGAGGCTGCGCGTCGCAGCGGCTCTCTGATCACAGCAGAGCAGGCTGTCAGCGAAGGACGCGACGTCTATGCTATTCCTGGCAGTGTCTGCTCACCGACGAGTGAGGGCTGCCATCATCTGATCCAGCAGGGCGCAAAACTGGTGATACGCCCTGCGGATATCCTGGAAGATTGCGGGTTCCCGCCCGTGGCTACGCGACGGAAGAACGTGCGCATGACACCGGAAGAACGTCAGATATATCAAGTCCTGTCGTTTGACCACGCATTGAGCATGGATGAGATCATCCTGAGCCTTCCCGCTGGGGAGTTGTCGAATTTGTCCTTCATGCTCCTCAATATGGAATTGAAGGGCTGATTGTCGAAAATGAATTGCATGCTTATCGGCGTGCTGAGAGGGAGTGAAGGTTTGGCTGCAACGAAAGCAAAGACCGCAACATCAGCGAAAGCAAAGTAAGATCCAAAGCAAAGACCAAAACGAAGAAGACGTTGGTCGTCGTCGAGTCGCCGGCCAAGGCTAAGACCATCGAAAAATACCTCGGCAGGAAGTACATGGTTCGCGCTTCGATGGGACATCTGCGCGATCTGCCGAAAAGTCAGTTCGGCATCGACGTAGAGCATGATTTTGCTCCGAAATACATCAATATACGCGGCAAAGGCGATTTGATCAAGGCACTCAAGAAAGATGCCAAGAATGCAGACAAGATTTATCTGGCAAGTGACCCGGATCGCGAAGGAGAGGCGATTGCCTGGCATCTGGCATTCATTCTTGGCATTGACCCGGCATCGGATTGCCGCATTGTCTTCAATGAGATCACGAAGCCGGCCATCCAGGAGGCTGTCAAGCATCCGCGCAGCATCAATCTTGACCAGGTCGATGCCCAGCAGGCACGGCGCATGCTGGACCGCATTGTCGGCTACAAGCTTTCGCCGCTGCTCTGGCGCAAGGTGCGCAAGGGACTCTCGGCTGGACGTGTGCAGTCGGTGACGGTGCGTCTCATCTGTGACCGCGAGAAAGAAATCCAGGCATTCCAGTCGGAAGAATACTGGACGGTCGGCGTCAAGCTGCGCAAAGGCCGCTCGGCCATGTTCCAGGCAGAACTCACGCAGGTCGATGGCAAGAAGCTCGGTGTCAATGAGGAAGGCGGCAAGAAGTTCGCCCTGCACAATGAACAAGCCGCTACGGCTCTCGTGGCGGATCTTTCCGCGCAGGATTTTGTAGTCGCGGGCGTCCGGCGCAGCGAACGCAAGCGCAGGCCCTCCGCGCCCTTTACGACGAGTTCCCTGCAGCAGGATGCCGCGCGCAAGCTCGGCTTCACTTCTCGCAAGACGATGATGCTCGCGCAACAGCTCTATGAGGCATTGAACTCGGGCGCATGGTGCTACGGGTCTCATTACTTACATGCGTACGGATTCCACGCGCATCTCGGAGTTGGCTCAGCAGGAAGCGAAGGCATTCCTGACGTCCTCCTTTGGCGAAGAATATCTGCCGGAAAAGCCTAACGTCTATGTGACGGGCAAGAAAGCGCAGGATGCGCATGAAGCTATCCGGCCGACGAGCTTGCAGCATACGCCGGAGTCTCTAGAAAAATATCTGAACAAGGATCAGTTGCGTCTCTATACGCTGATCTGGCAGCGTTTTGCCGCCAGTCAGATGACACCGGCTGTTTATGATACGATGAGCGTGACGATTGAAGCCGGCAGCCGCTATCAGCTGCGTGCTGCCGGTTCACAGCTCAAATTCGCTGGCTTCACGAAGGTCTATGCTGGTGCTGATGCAACCAAAAAGAGAAGGATGTGTTGCTTCCGGATCTTGCGGAACAGGATGCACTGAATCTTGCAAAGACATTGCCACAGCAGCACTTTACAGAACCGCCGCCACGCTATAATGATGCCTCTCTCGTCAAGACACTGGAGGAGAAGGAAATCGGGCGTCCTAGTACGTATGCACCGATCATCGAGACCATCCAGGCCCGTGGCTACGTGCAGCGCATCGACAAGCACTTCCAGCCGACAGAGCTTGGCTTCGTCGTGGTAGACATGCTGGAAACGTACTTCAAGGACATCGTCGATGTCAAATTCACGGCGAATCTCGAGAATGAACTCGATGAGATCGCTGAGGGCAAGGTTGGCAGGAATCAGCTGCTGCGCGAATTTTATGCTCCCTTTGAGGAAACACTCGAGAAGGCCGATAAAGCCATCGGCCATGTGGAGCTGCCCGTTGAAGTCTCCAATGTCAAGTGCGAACTCTGCGGCCGCATGATGGTGGTCAAGCAGGGGCGTTTCGGCAAATTCCTGGCCTGCCCGGGCTTCCCCGAATGCCGCAATACGAAACCGCTGCTGCGTGATACGGGCGTCAAATGCCCTAAATGCGGCGGGAGCATTGTCGAACGACGCACGCGCCGTGGCCGTGTGTTCTATGGCTGCGAGAATTATCCGGATTGCGATTACACGACCTGGGATACCCCGCAGAAGGAAACCTGTGAGAAATGCGGTTCGTTCCTGCTCAAGCATCATTTCAAGAATGGCCGCGGCATGCTCTATTGCAGCAACGATGCCTGTGAGACACGCATCGACCATCCCATCAATAAAGAATTGGAGAAGATGCGCCAGCGGCTGAGGCAAAGAAAAAGCGCGAGGAAGAGAAGGCTGCTGCCGATGCGTCTGCAGCAGGAAATGACAAGCAATAAGGGAAGATAGTATGAAACATGTCATCATTGTCGGAGCTGGCTTGGCTGCTCCGAAGCCGCGTGGCAAGCGGCACAGCAGGGCGCAGAAGTCATGCTTTATGAGATGCGTCCCGCAAAATCGACGCCGGCGCATAAGACAGCGGGTTTTGCAGAACTGGTCTGCAGCAATTCTCTGCGCGGCGCAGGTCTTGAGAATGCCGTCGGTGTCCTCAAGGAGGAGATGCGGCGGCTCCATTCCATTGTCATGGAAGCTGCCGATGCAACACGGGTGCCCGCTGGCGGCGCACTGGCCGTTGACCGTCATGGTTTCAGTGATTATATTACGCGCAGGGTGACGGAACATCCACATATCACAGTCCGCCATGAAGAGGTGACGAGGATCCCTCTGGCAGATGATGCTGTCACGATCATTGCGAGCGGTCCCTTGACAGCAGGCCCGCTGGCTGAGGATATCGCGGCGCGCACCGGCGGGGATTCCCTGTATTTCTATGATGCCGCAGCGCCGATTGTCAGCCTCGAATCCATCGATATGACAAAAGCCTATCGCGCCTCCCGGTATGGAAGGGAGAAGCTGCTTATATCAACTGCCCGATGAACAAGGAAGAATACGAGGCGTTCTGGCAGGCTTTGACCACAGCGGAGAAAGCGCCGACCAAGGATTTTGAGAAAGAAAAGTTCTTTGAGGGCTGCATGCCTGTAGAGGTGATGGCCAGCCGCGGCATCGATACACTCTTGTACGGTCCGCTGAAACCCGTTGGCCTCGAGCATCCGGAGACAGGGGTACGACCGTATGCTGTGGTGCAGCTGCGTCAGGACAATGCCGGTGCGACCCTTTACAACATCGTGGGCTTCCAGACCCATCTCAAGTGGCCGGAGCAGCGCCGTGTCTTCGGTATGATCCCGGGGCTCGAGCATGCGGAATTCTTGCGTTATGGTGTCATGCATCGCAATACCTTCCTCAATTCGCCGCGTCATATGCGTCCGACGATGCAGTTCCGCGGCACGGATGACTTGTTCTTTGCCGGTCAGATGACGGGCGTGGAAGGCTATATCGAATCGGCTTCCTCGGGCTGGTGGCCGGGGTCAATGCGGCGCGCCTGGCCCGAGGGGAAGAACCGCTCGTTTTCCCCGAGGAGAGCTGTCACGGAGCGCTCTGCCATTACATCACGACGAGCGAGGCCAAGCATTTTCAGCCGATGAATGTCAACTTCGGCTTGCTGCCGCCGGTGGCTACGCGCGATGCCAATGGACGCCGCATCCGTGATAAGAAAATGAAGAAGCAGCTGCTGGCAGAACGTGCTCTGGCAGCGATTGAAGCGTTTAAACCCCGGATTTTGGGCTGCTGAGTCAGCTGGAAGTGAGGAATATCATGAGTGAAGTACAATTCCATGCTACAACCATTTGTGCTGTGCGCAAGAATGGCAAGACAGCCATCGCTGGCGACGGCCAGGTCACATTCGGCCAGAATACCATCATGAAATCCACAGCCCGCAAGGTGCGCCGGATTTATCATGGCAAGGTACTGGCAGGCTTTGCCGGTTCCGTGGCGGATGCATTTACATTGTTTGAAAAATTTGAAGCCAAGCTCGAAGCATATAACGGCAATCTGACGCGGGCTGCCGTTGAGCTTGCGAAAGAGTGGCGTACGGATAAGATGATGGGCAAGCTGGAAGCGTTGCTTTTGCTGGCCGATGCCAATACCCTCCTGATGCTTTCTGGCAATGGCGAGGTCATTGAGCCGGATGGCGATGTGGCTGCCATTGGCTCTGGCGGGTTCTTTGCGCTCTCGGCAGCTCGCGCGCTCGTCAAGCATACCGATATGGAGGCACGGGATATTGCCAAGGAGGCCCTGTCCATTGCCGCTGACATTTGCGTTTATACCAATCACAATATCAGAGTGGAGGAACTTGACTGATGGAAAATCGTATAGAGACGATTGGCGTCAATGAGCAGACGCCGCGTGAGATTGTCGAAGAACTCAATCACTATATCGTAGGACAGGATGAAGCCAAGCGCTCGGTGGCCATCGCACTGCGCAACCGCTGGCGCAGCCGGCAGCTGACCGGCAGCATGAAGGAAGAAGTCATCCCGAAGAACATCCTCATGATTGGTTCGACCGGTGTCGGCAAAACAGAGATTGCCCGTCGTCTGGCCAAGCTGGTCAAGGCGCCGTTCATCAAAGTCGAGGCTACGAAATTCACGGAAGTCGGCTATGTAGGCCGCGATGTCGAGTCCATCATCCGCGATCTTACGGAAACGGCCGTGCGCATGGTGCGCCAGCAGCGCCTGGATGATGTACAGGACAAAGCAGCTGAGCTTGCTGAAGAGCGCATCCTTGATGTGTTTGTGCCGGAGCCGAAAAAATCACAGAATCCGCTGGGACGTCTTTTTGGCGGGGATGAAGAACCCGAAGAGAAAAAAGAAGGCGAACCCAAATATCAGGCTGGCCGTGAGTGGGTCAGGAAGCGGCTGCATAAAGGGGAACTTGAAAAAGAACTCATCGAGATTGATGTGGAAGAATCCGGCCGCCCGATGATTGGCATGTTTGCCGGTTCCAGCCTGGAGGGGATGGGCGACAATCTCCAGGATATGCTCGGCAATATCATGCCAAAACGCCATAAAAAGCGCAAGGTCAGCGTGGAACAGGCCCGCAAGATCTTTGCACAGGAAGAAGCAAGCAAGCTCATCGATATGGAAGCCGTGGCCGAAGAAGCTGTGCGCCTTACCGAATACTGTGGGATTGTCTTCCTGGATGAGATCGATAAGGTGGCTGTGAAGGGAGCAAGTTCAGGTGCGGATGTTTCCCGCGAAGGAGTCCAGCGCGATATCCTGCCCATCGTGGAAGGCTCGCAGGTCTCCACGAAATACGGCCAGGTCCGTACGGATCACATCCTTTTCATTGCAGCCGGTGCTTTCCATATGGCCAAGCCGTCAGACCTCATCCCTGAGCTGCAGGGGCGTTTCCCCATCCGCGTCGAACTCAAATCCCTGCGCAAGGAAGACTTTGAGCGCATCTTGACGGAGCCGCAGAATGCGCTGCTCAAACAGTATGAAGCCCTTCTGGCGACGGAAGGGGTCAGCCTGACATTCGAGCCGGAAGCAATCAGCCGGATCGCAGAACTGGCTTGTGCTGTCAATGAACAAGCTGAAGACATCGGCGCGCGTCGCCTGCATACGCTGCTGGAAAAGGTACTCGAGGATGTCAGCTTCCGCGCACCGGAACTCGAGGACAAGCAGGTGACCATCGATGCGGCTTATGTGGATCAGCGCCTGTCGGATATCGTCTGAACCGTGACCTCTCACAATTTATCCTGTGATATCCTGTGATGGAAAGGGAGGATACCACAGACCCTTATCTTGCTTGTTGTATCCTGTATTCTTTTTTGTTTCTTTTTCGTGAAATTCTTGAAAAATCCTCAGATACATCTTTGACTATTTTGAAAAGTGTGATAAAATAAGGGTGGAAAAATTTTATCGGAACTGAATCGTGCAATGAATCAAAGGAGAATACGTTATGGCATCTTTATTGGAGAAAACCCGTAAAATCAATCGTTTGCTGCAGCGCTCGGAGAATGTGGAATACGATGGTATTTCGCGTGTACTGAGCAATGTACTCAATGCAAACGTATACATCACCAATAAGAAGGGCAAGATCTTCGGCTATGCTTTTGTGGATGATTTCGAATGTGACCTGATGATCGATAAGGTCATCGACCGTGGCGAATTCCCGAAGCATTATGTCAGCTGGCTGATGCGCATGGATGAAACGAATGCAACCTGCGCTCTAAGACGGGCATGTGTGCGTACGAAGAGAATACGAAATGCTTGTTCAACGGCAAGAATACGACCATTGTACCGATTTATGGCGTAGGTGAGCGTATCGGCACCTTGATTGTCGCCAAATATGATGAAGAATTCACGGATGATGATCTGTTGCTCTGTGAATACGGTGCAACGGTTGTCGGCATGGAAATGCTTCGTGATCATGCTGAGAAAATTGAAATCGAAGCCCGCAAGAAAGCTACGGTCCAGATTGCCATCAACACGCTTTCGTTCTCGGAACGCAAAGCGGCATTCGCCATCCTCTCGGCACTCGACAGCACCGAAGGATTGCTGGTGGCTTCAAAGATTGCCGATCAGGTCAAGATTACGCGTTCGGTCATTGTCAATGCCCTGCGCAAATTTGAATCGGCCGGCGTCATCTCGTCGAAATCCCTCGGCATGAAGGTACCTATATCAAGGTCCTCAATGAGTACCTGCTCGATGAAGTACAGAAGCTCCGCAACGAGTAAATCCTGCAAAAAAAAAACGCTGCCTCAACTGGATGATGAGGCAGCGGTTTTTTATTTTTCCAAGCGGTTCCCAGGACGTCAGGCCTGTGATAACTGCTTGAATTCTTCAAGCTTCTGCAGGGCGGCACCGGAGGCAATCACCTGACGGGCAAATTCGATACCTTCAGCAATATTCTTGGCCTTGCCGCCGACGTAGATGGCAGCACCGGCATTGAGCAGGACGATATCCGTCTTGGGACCTGCGCGCCCTTGAGGATGTCGAGCGTGACCTGGGCATTTTCTGCTGGGGTGCCGCCTTTGATATCTTCCTTGGTGCAGCGCTGGAAACCAAAATCTTCCGGTTTGATGGTGTAGCGGCGGTACCAGCCATCGCGGAATTCACAGATACTGGTTGGCGCGCTCAGGGAAAGTTCATCCAGGCAGTCCTGGCCGTAGACGACCATGCCATTCTTGACGCCGAGTTTCAAGAGAACCTGTGCCAGGGGTTCGAGCAGGTATTCGTCATAGACGCCAAGTACCATGCGTGTCGGATGTGCGGGATTGGTCAGGGGACCCAGGATATTGAAGACGGTACGGATGCCGAGTTCTTTGCGGATTGCGCCAACATACTTCATGGAAGCATGGTACTTCTGCGCGAACATGAAGCAGAGGCCAATCTTCTCAAGTTCCTCGACTACTTTTGCGGGCGGCTGGTCAAGGTTGACGCCGAGTGCTTCCAGGCAGTCGGCAGCACCACATTTCGAGGATGCGGCACGGTTGCCGTGCTTGGCGACTTTGACACCAGTTGCGGCGATGATCATCGCTGCTGTCGTTGAGATGTTGATGCTGTGCGCATGGTCGCCGCCCGTGCCGACGATATCGAGTACATCCATATTGTGTTCGACTTTTAGGGCATGGTCGCGCATCGCTTTGGCAGAACCTGAGATTTCATCGATGGTCTCTGCCTTGGTACTCTTCGTTGAGAGCGCAGCCAGATAAGCGGCATTCTGTACCTGCGTGGTCTCACCATTCATGATCTCATTCATGACGGTATAGGCTTCTTCGTAGCGAAGGTCTTTCTTGCTGACGATTTTCTCGATTGCTTCTTTTATCATGATGATGCCTCCATTTTCCTGTGTATGAATGACAGGGGACGTTACTGCTAACCTTACCATTCGTGTGTAACATTGTCAACATACTAGCCGCATATCCCCGCACATGAACAGAGTCTGGGAAGCCCACTTGGTTTTTGTGAATGGAGACGTTGACAAGAACATGATAACTCGTTATAATAGTAAGGTACTTAACGGGATGTAGCGCAGTTTGGTAGCGCGCCTGCTTTGGGAGCAGGATGTCGCAGGTTCGAATCCTGTCATCCCGACCATTTTGTGCGTCTGTAGCTCAGCTGGATAGAGCAACGGCCTTCTAAGCGTGGGTCGCGGGTTCGAATCTTGCCAGACGCACCATGAATGAGACAGCCCTGGCTTTGCCAGGGCTTTTGTTGTAAGAATATCTTTTTCTTGCTATCATACCAGCTCTATGATATGATAATAAAAGAGAATCGCATAGGTAAT